>Ga0247611_10002816_pt1 | contig 26996 bp, 40 predicted proteins | sample 177DNAGHGhighgp2_FD_192422 | JGI IMG/M metagenome (GOLD analysis project Ga0247611, IMG submission 192422) | Sheep rumen microbial communities from Palmerston North, Manawatu-Wanganui, New Zealand - 1770 DNA GHGhigh gp2 | ecosystem: Host-associated > Mammals > Digestive system > Stomach > Rumen... | reverse complement strand
GAGATGGCATCGGCAACGACGACGTTACCCTTGACGGGACCATCAGTTCGATGGACCTCAACTTCCAGTTCAGGTACAACAAGGACAACGGTTGCTATATCTGGTGCAAGGAGATGCAGTTGACACCTTCCAACTACCAGAAAATCGGTAAAATAAGGGACGCGTTCGACAACTGGAGGGAGTCATTCATCAAGAACGGCGACCTTATGAAGAACCTGAACAGGGCAGCAAATAGAGATGAATCATACGGAAATATGGACTGATTATGGGAAGAAGGCGTTTACACGAATCGTCTGACCTGACAAGGTCCGACGTCGGCTCAATGATAGCGTCCAGGCTCGAGGACCACCTGAAGTCAAGGGACTTCAAGCAGCAGGTGCAGAATATTGTTGCCGATTCGGTCGAGGAACTGTTCAAGACGCTCTGGCAGAGAACTAACATCTGGAAATCGAGCATGAAGCGATGATTATAACAATAAGGGAGAGCAAGTTGGCCTTGCTGAGCGAGTCTCAGGAGGAGGTGACATACTACGGTTTCATGACAGCCCTGCAAAACTTCATGAGGGGCCTCATGAAAGACCCTTCCGGAACGGAACCGGACAGGGTGTTTACGTCACACGGCATATCGAAGCGGAAACTGCTTTCCGCCATTGACAGGTTCAACATCATGAGGTGCAAGAGCAGTCTCGGCGAGAAGACACCCGACGGCGAAAGCAGAAAACAGGCCTTCTTCAACGTGAAGTACGAGCCTGTCGGAGAGGACTTCGACGGTGCGTCGAAAAGAATGTACAAGGCGCTGTTTCCGGACGGAAGGCTCCTGGAGGGGTCCATTATGGAGGCCGGCGCCACCACATGCGGTTCCGTTGGGGCCGTATCCGGCCCGCTGAACAGCGGAGAGGGCAACGGGTTCGAGTATGACGTTCCGGCATTCGGAATCATGCGCAGGGGCGTTTACAGCCCAAGGAAGAAGAAGCGCACGAAGAACAAAAGCCGCCGTAAATTCTCCGGGCCGGCCTTGAAGAGACATAACGGGAAAGACGGCTCTATATCAATACCCAAGCACCGCGTATGAAACCGAACGAAGACTACGTCCTCGACCAGAAGGAGGCCATAGAGAGGGTCAGGGAGATTGACGGCAAGATATCCGAGGCGTTCGAGAAGAGCGGACGCAGGAACACGGAAGAGATAACCAGGCTGAGGTTCGAGCAGATGCTCAGGGGCCTGATGATAACGCAGAACCCGCTTGAAAGCGGAAGATTTTATTAAACAACCAAAAACACAGCAGACATGAAATTCTTTAAGGTAAGCGATTTGATGAGAATGGTCGACGAGAGTGCCAACAAGAGCGAGTTCAAACCCGTGGTAGGCAAAGGTGTTACGGCAGGCGACAAGGAAATCAACGGCAAGGCTTACGCAGACATGGACAAGGACGCGAAGAGATATTACAAGAATATCAAAGACATCAGGTCCAGGGCGGAGCAAGACGGCTATGATTATTCGGACAACAAGGGCATGTCGGACATCATGTTTGACGGACCCGTAGGCAAAGCGTATTCAGACAGGATTAAGTCACAAAGCAAGGGCTACGTGTCAGCGCAGGCCGAAAAACTGCACAAGAACGACCCGTTCGGAAACGCCGAATTCGGCGACGACAGGTTCTACGCAAACCGGTTCAAGGACAACGCGAAGCGGCACAAGGCCAACCGTGACAAAGCCACTATGATTGGCCTGACCGGAAGGGAACTCGACAAGGGGGAGGTTGCAAAGGTAAGGAACACCGCGTTTGGAGAAGGGAAAATCCGCCGGTTGACCTTCAAGAACACGCAGTTCATCTCCGAAAGCGACATGTTAGCCAGGGTTCCTGACGACATGAAGACCGAGGGCAGGCGCTTCGTCATGAGGGATTCAATGGACAACGAATACCTCGTCGAGTGGCACAAGAGGCTTCCGGACGTGACCAAGAAGGTCAACCAGAGGGCCGTCAACGAGGAGATTGACAGAATCAAGAAGTTATACAGTTTCGAGCACGGGAGGAGCAGCAGCACCCCACAGCAGCGCATTACGGAAGAACAAGAGTTTTCGGATATGATGGACAAGGCGCGTTCACACCAGGAATAAAGTGCTATATCCATGATGTACGAAAATGACCAAAGACGAAGAAAGAGAATTTAAGGAAGAATTCGAAGAGATTGACCACGAACAGGATGAACTCGAGGAGGAGGTTGACGAGAGACGCAGAAAAAGGCGCAGGAGGCTTACAGACGAGGATGACGTCGAGTTCGACGGCAAGAATGTTCGTATAAACGATTCAATTGGGTGGCTGGGGAAGTTCCTCATCATCATCGACAAGTTCGGGATGAAGAAACTGTTCCAGGGGCTGCTTCTTGTCGGCCTGTTCTTTACAGGCGACGCGATATACCATTTCGTGCGCAGCGAACAGTTCATGGAGACCGTCTTAGAGTCGATGGAAAAGAAGAACAAGGAGACCCACGACGAGGGAACCGAGGTCCGCGGGTACGTGAGCCCGAAAATCAATAAAACCCTCGTCAAGATGGTCTATGAGATGCACGCCGACAGGGCTTTCATCATAGAGATGCACAACGGGAAGGAGAACGCCTCTTCGTTGCCGTTCGTCTTTTACGACATGACATACGAGGAAATCAGGGAAGAAGACGGCGCGACGTACATACAGCCCCAGTTTGAGAACGTGAACATCAACAATTACCAGATGCCCTGGTATGTGGCGGAGAACACTTATTTCATCGGAGACGTCGAGGAGATGAGGGCGGTCGACAGGAGGTTCGCTGCCAGGTTTGAGGACGAAGGCGACTCGTATTGCGGAATGGTGATTATACGCAGCAACGGTGTCAACATAGGATTCTTGGGTGTCGCGTATAAAAAAAATCCGGAAATGATAGACGAGAGCGGCATAAGGGCGAAACTCGGAAAATATGTACAGGACATAGCGCCTCTGCTTGACTTGAACAAGGCTAAACGATTAAAAGAAAGGGACGAAGAATGAACAAGAAAAACATCATCGGGATAATCGCGATGCTGCTGGTTTCTGCGCTGTGCGCGTATTTTGGATATACAAGGTATCAGGCAGAAAAGCAGTCAAGGCAGCAGATTGAGGAATTCAACAAGGAGTTCGGGACCTACAAGAAGGTGTTCAATGAGACCGACTTCGCCAGCCTGGAGAAGGAGAACAAGGAACTGTACGATTCGCTGAAGAGGTACAAGGACGAGATAAACTACTTGGCAAGGTTCAGGTACAGCAAGACCTATTCGACCGATACGGTGTGGAGCGTAATCGACGAGTCGACGACAGATACCGTATATGAACAGGTGCCGGTACCAGAAGGGCCGGTAATGTCGTATGAGTATGCCGGAGGAGACCCGGACTCGATTTCGTATAAACTTACCATCGGCTCGACAAGACGCCCCGACTGGTACAAGTTGGACGTCGCCCTGAACGACAACATCACCCTGGTGAACAAGTCGGTAGGCGGATACAGCGAGACTACCATACAGTCGCAGAACGGGGCGGTAATAGGTGACGCAACCTTATTCAACAAACCAAACAAGCGCACTTTCTGGGACAGGGTTGCCATCGGCCCTTCAGTCACCGTCGGATATGACCCGGTCATGAAAGGTTTCGGCGCGATGGTTGGGTTCAGCGCGACTTATGACTTGAAGAAATGAGAGAGCCGGGCCAATTCTGTTGTTTGCCATAATTCCTCTTTACAAAACAAGCATTGCCGTTATCTTTTATGAAAAGATAATGGCATTATGTTTTCATGGATATTTCAGATAAGATTGTTCGTGTTCGTGTTCTGCGTGCTGCTTGTTCTGCGCAACGCGTTCATGTTCACGAAGGTTCTGTACCTCAAGCAGGGTAAGGTAAACACATCAACACTGAATACGGTAGGCACCGGCCTGGCCCTGTCCTACATCGTTACTGTTTTAATAACCGGCTTTGGACAATGACACTGGCAGAGAAACTTGCGCCGGTTGGCGCATACGTCGTTGACGTGATGATAAAGCAGGGCTATAACATGGTGAAGGTGGTGTATCCGTCAGGATGGATTGCCACACCCACCGACAAGGTTTCCGTTGAACAGTTCCCCAACACGCCTAACACCTGGCTTTACTGGTCCGAAAACAGCAAGGCCGGAGTTGAGGACATCGTGGACGTGGTGGCCGATACGGTGGTCGCAAACAACAACAGGATGCTCAAGGAAAGGCTGTTCGACTCCAAGGTTGAGGAGTTGAGGAAACTTTTCGACCAGAACGGGTATGAGGCGCTGGCAGGCTTGACATTCGTCATAAAGCCAGAAAAGAAGAAACCCGGAAGAAAACCCAAGAAAGAAGAGAAAAAAGAAACTGGAGAAATCGAAAAAACCGAAGAAAAGAAATGATTATATTGCTGTACATCATTGCGGCCTACGGCCTGACGAACCTCCTGGTATACGGAACAGGCCCGTTTGACATGCTCGTGCATTTCAGGAGACTGTGCGGCAGAATCCTCCCGACACTCGGCGACATGCTGGAGTGCATGATGTGCACCAGCGCAAACGTCGGATGGATTGTTTCTGCACTTAACCTCATATTCCTTCCGGACATGGACCTGACCCCGTTTAAATCCATGATTGGCGACCCGTCGCTGTGGTATGTCATCGTGTTCGGCGACCTTTTCTTCACATCGGGCGCCGTATGGCTCATCAACAGCGTACAGGAGGCATTAGAAACGATAGGAGGCGGAAATGGATGACCCGCAGGTAAGAAGGGAACTCAGGGGCCTTGAAAGCGACAGAAGGCACACTGAATTGGCTGTGCAGAACCAGCGCGACCGCTATGCCAGCCTCCTTAAGGGCGAAATGGGGAAGGACATCGATGACGTGCTTTCCGGCAAGGTGAAGGTTAAACTGTCGTTCTGGGAAAGGGTGAAATACAAGACCAGGCATTTTTTGGATGTGATTTTTAATATGTTTTGATTATGGAATTCAGCCTTAACGCCAACAAGATAGCGGAAATCGGAGAGGAACTGTCGGACAGGCTTCACGAGTGCGGCATTGATTCCGGCACGACCCTGACGCTGCGTGTCAGCCGCGGGAACATGCTGAAGGTGGATGAGGACCTGTTTTACCGGAAATGGAACAACGGGGAGAACATGTTCGACGGCGGGGTGAGTGGATTCACGCCATCGGAGACCGAAATTACGGTAAACGTCGGGCGTGTGAATATAGTGATTATGCCTGACGACACATGAGGGAGGAACTTTCTAGAGAGGAGATACTAAGGAGGAGAAGAGCGTGGCGCGAGCGTGTCGGCAAGACCAAGAAGAAAAAGAAACCGAAGAAACGACCGCCGAGGAAACGCGGGCCGAAACCGAAGAAGAAAGACAACCGGGCGCATTACAAGATATTTGTCATAGTACACAACAGGCAGAAATACAACCTGGGGTGGTTCAAGACGCGCAGGGAGGCCTACGACAAGTGGAACGAACTGATTGAACGGAACAAGTCAATCGTGTTCCCCATGCGATACCAGAACTACAAAAGAATACAGCCCGTCGTTTACGAACTGCTGATGATTAAGCGGAGAGAGGACGACGACCCGGAAGTGGCCAGGCTGAGGAACGAGTACGGGGAATATGTCGACCATGAGATAAACCTTGATGACTGGATTGTGTTCGACAAGGGTGTCTATGAGGTCGAGGAGACATTCTGGGTGTACGGATACCACCCGAAATACCAGCGAAAGGACTTCATGTTCATATTCTCCGAGTTCGTCGAGCGGCACTCAGACGACCCCATGGAATTCAACAACATCTGCGTGTACCGGAACAAGGTGCTGTTCGAGCACGGAGGCAAACTCGACATGGTCATGTGCAAGAACGAGTCCGATGCGATACGCCTTTACAACCAGGTCGAGGAGTGGTGCCGGAAAAGGAAATACAGGTATGTCGCTTTCGGCGGGGACATGGCGCACTCGAGGCTCAGGAAGGAGTATGAGAAAAAGATTGCGGACCTGACGAACTGGAACCTCAGGAAGGTGAACAGGGCGAGCCTTCGTCCGTGATTTTTTCATTCGAAAATTTGTACTTTATGATAATTTGCAGTAATTTTGCGGAAACAAACAACGGAGCATCATGGAAAATGGCGTAATAAAGCCAAGAGACGAAGTGTACAACGCATGCGTCCGGCACATCGAAACCATGCATTACCTTGAAGAACTCAAGGAAAAAGGAATCATTTTAGACGAGGAGCGCTCGATTCTCGTGAGGCACGCATTTTCGCTTTTCGACAGTTTTATCTACAGCGTCGTCGACGAGCGGCTTGGAGACGAACTTGTACGGCTTACACTTGAGAATGAAGACCTTTCGGATTTCGGCTATTATTGGGACAAGTACGCCAACAGAGAGTTCACCGGAAAGCCCGTAATGGTGAGGGCCGGAGGCTCGTGGTGCCTGAGGTATTATGCCGGAAACGGGGAGGTTTTCGAGAACGGGAAGAGAAACGGGAAGTCGTTCCCGTGCGACATTGCCGTTCCGTTTGACAAGTTTGACCCAACGGACCCTGAAGGTTCCGTGAAATACAACATCATATGAAACAGTTCAAGAAAATATATCGACGGGTTAAACGCTTCTTCCGGAATATCCAGAGGCTCTTCCAGTGGGCTCCTGTCATCTGGAACAACGCGGACTGGGACTACGAGTACCTGCTGAGGATTGAGCGCTACAAACTGTCCAGGATGCTCAAGTCGTTAAGCCGTGACGGCGTGTGGGCCGACCAGACCTATTCGACCAGGGATATCCGCATCTGCATCGGCCTGCTTGACATCATACTCGAGGAGGATAAACCACACCGGACATACGGAGAGACCGCATTTTTTGGATGGAAGATGACGACCAGAAACGGGAAACTCGTCATCCTTGAGCGCCCGGAAAATGTAGCGTATCCGGTACATGTAAACTTGAGGAACAAGGACAGGTTCTTTCCCGGGTCGGTAGACAACGGAACGAGCCCGTTCAAGGACAGGCTCAGACAGGAGAAGGCCATGCGCCTGTACAACCTGATAAGAGCATATAACATGACCGGGTGGTTTGATTAAAAAAAGAGGTGATAAAATCACCCCCTTTTTTTATTGCGCACTTGTTGGTTACCTGCCCCCATTGGTTATGTAATCATACCATTCGTAGAGGGTCTTTGTCAGTTTGTCATTCCCTATAGTTGCCGTTATGACCAAATTCCTGGTGATGCTGTTGCCCGTGATGTCGCTGCTGAGGTCAAACAACGGATAGTAATAGGTGTTTCCACTAGTACCACCACTTAAGATTTTAAATATACTATGCGGGGGGCATAGCGACGCTTGGATTGTTGGCGTAGTGTCACCTTGGTTTATAAACATGCCGTCACCTACCGAGAGCAGCCATCCTTCTAATAAATGGTTGTCGCGCCAATTATTGCTTTCATTCATCTCTCGATTGTACCTATTGTTTGTTCCACATGCGAATTCGCCTAGGTTGAGTACAGCGTTCTGATACCCGTATACCGATGAGCCCGTAGCGGCGGAATCAGTACTTGTTTGGCCATTGTGCGCCGAAGAACATAGGCCTGACGTATTGCTTCCAAACCCTTCACTGTGTGAAAATTCGCCGTGGCTTGACGTGTTGTACCCTTCCGCATGAGAGCCCACTGCAAATGTTGAAGAATTCGAGCCCTCCGCATGTGATGCCACCGCACGGCATCCAGTTTCGCCTGAGTTCGCAAAACTTGCCGTTATATCACTAACAAACTTTTGCTTTATACAATAACCACTTATGCCTAGAATATGGTCATTCACTGGTTCCACATTCTCCAAACCATGTACGCAATCGCATAAAAACACATGGTCTACGTTCGGTACAGTTTTTATGTCAGTGCCGTTGTCGATGGTGAGTTCATAAGTTGCGTTTGAGCCTTCGGGTTTGATATTAAATCTAATGTCTTTCATTTCATTTAAATTATCAGGCAAATTGGACTGATAGTTGTATACAGCACATGGTTCCGAATCTTTAAATGGTGTCGGAGAGTAGGCGCTTTCATCAACTTTGCCTTCGTAACCCGTCAGGTACAATGTTGTCCATTTATTGTACTCGAGTTTCATGATAGCCTGGTTCGCCAGCGGTACCCCTTCCGATAACGACAAAACGGGCCCGTTTTTGTTGTTTTGCGCCAACGCAAGACCGCCGTTTGCACTATTGTGCCACGAACTCAGTTTTAACTGATTTGCGGCATCGTCCGAAAACAGCACGTTTTCGTTTTGGTCTGATTTTATGCAGATGGATTCGTAACCGTCAAGTGTGCTGATGGCAATTTCTCCAGGATTTGTTATTTCTCCGCTTGAAGGGTAGACGGGGACTGGAACAACGACTTGCTCTTTATCGATAATGACAGTCTCGACGGTTCCGCTTGAATATGGTATTGTTACGTGCATATCGTTACATTATCGTGCTTAATTATTATTTATCGCCTGGAAGCATAGCATTGAAAATTTCACTTATACTGAACGTAGTATCACCCGTTCTTCCCGTTTTAATACGGACGGCAGCCAGGAGGTTAGTCGTCGAAGTAGAACCTGTAGTAGGAAGTTCAACCATGGTTATGTCACCGTTAAGTTCGACGGTTGTAGCATAGTTGTTAACGCTGTCTCCCGTCAATGTAATCCTAAACGCATCCTCCCTGTGGTCCTCGTCACTTCCACATCCAACAGAGAACAAGGCGCTAGAACCGGTCGTATTCCATTTGCCACATGAGAATTGGGCGTTACTGTCTGCAACAACGCCGACGCCTATCGCCGTAGAATAGTCCGCAATCGCAGACGAGCCGCTACCTCCTGCGTGTGAAGCGACGCCAGAAGCGAGCGTTCTTATGCCTTCAGCGTGGGCGTATTTTCCGGTTGCGGATGTTTCATATCCTTCTGCGTGTGACGCCTCTCCTGATGACAGTGTAGCCACACCTTCCGCGTGCGAGCAAGGCCCAGATGCTGTGGTTCCAGCGCCGTTGAACTTGTAGATGTAGATAAGGGTTTTCGACATCAGGTCTTGCAAGTTCCCCTTTACATATATTCCGTTGTCGAATACGTCAATAACCTCCATGGACATCTTGTTGTAGTCCGCGTCATTTACGCTTACCGGCGACCCGGACACTACAGTGTCGGCAAGAACCGTGGTGTTTTTAAACGCCTCCGTTATTGCAGAAAAGGCGGGACCGCCTTGCGTCCTTTGGAGCACCAGCCTTGCGTAATGTTCAGTCTGGTATGCGGCGTTGGCGGTGTCGCCGGTGCTGTACGAAGTGTACGAATACGCGCCGATTAATTCAAACCCAGCCGGCCCTCCTTCCGCAACGGAATACGCTCCGGATGCGATGTTGCCTTTGGCGGTTGTTACGGCCCCGCCTCCGGCTCCATGTTGCCATAGCGAGTATCTCCTTTCGTTTTCCTTATCGTTTGAAACGGTGACAATCTCGCCTTCGCTGTTTTTGAACGAGATGGTCTCAAACCCCTTTTTGTAGTTAACGGCGAGTTCGCCGTCGTAGACTTCACCGCTGGATGGAAGCAACGGCTTGCTGATTCTGTCACCATAGGTGGTCACTGCACCATTAGAGCGCAAAAACTGTACATGTGTTTTATTAGCCATATATGCCTGTAATTTATCTCATTATTCTCTTATCTGATAAATATTTTTTTATCTTTAAATGTTGCTTGTCTCGGAAAATAAATGTAATTTTGCGCAATAAAAGATGTTATTATGGCATATTACGATTTTACGGAATATAAGGATGTCCTGTTCGTTGGTGACATACACGGCGAATTCAACCCGCTGGTCTGGGATGCCGTCACAAGGAAGGACTTGAAGGATGCGCTTATCGTCGTTTGCGGCGACATCGGGATGGGCTTCTACAAGCCGACGTACTATCGTGACACATTCTTGTCCATGGACAAGAAACTCAAGGAAAGGAATATAGCGCTGGCCATGTTCAGGGGAAACCATGACGACCCGTCATATTTCAAGGGTGCCGCGAAGGAGAGCCTATCGGTGTTTGACGCCATACGCCTTATTGAGGACTATTCGGTTCTCGGCACGTGCATTGGCGACGTGTTGTGCATTGGAGGCGCAAGGTCAATCGACAGGGTCTCGAGGATTCTTGACGTGTCGTGGTGGTTCGGGGAGGACGTCCAGCCTATGCCGGACGGGTTTCTGGACGAACTGGCAAAGGACGGCAGGAATATTAAGGTGGTTTGCAGCCACGCCGCTCCGTCGGTTGCGCTTCCGAACGACAGCGACATCTCCCCGGACAGCCAACTGTACCTGTGGGGCTTGAAGGACGGAACCCTTCTGGAAGACAACAGGAATGAACGTGAATACCTGACCAAGACGCTCCAAGACCTGAAAGATGCCGGGCAACCGGTAGAATACTGGATTTACGGGCACTACCACGAATGCTTCTACAAGGAGCACGACGGCGTGAAGTTCATCGGCCTCGACATGCTCAGGCCATATCCTTTAAGGAAGGGCGAAACCGTACGTGTCTACAGCGACTGGTTCAGGCCAGGAGAGGAAAATAAGGACATAACAAACTAAAAAATATTGATTTAATAATGGGAAAGATTTTTCAAACGTCAGAAGATGTGTTAAAAAAAGCGGAAAAGGCGTTTCATGAGACGGCGCTGGAGACGTACGGCCCCACGATACGGGTAATGTCCGTGACAAAAGCCAAGGAAATCATCAAGGCGTCAAGGGCCAGCGAAGCGACTGAGTTCCTTACGGAAACCCAGGATGTCATCCAGATGTTCATCTACGAAGCCGCATTTGACATGCTTGACGAAGAAACGCAGATGCAGTTGCTTGAGATGGCGCTTAGTGTGTTCTCGTTTGACGGCGACAAGGGGAAGATTGTCATAGACAACAGGCCGAACGCAGCCATCCTGAACATGTGCCGCAAGTACGGCTGTGAATTCGTGGACAAACTTGAACTCCAGAACATGGTCATCCAACAGGTGGAGGAAGAGGAGAAGGCAAAGAAGGAAGCCAAGAAATCCGGCAATGAGTAGACCAACCCTTAACTGAAATGCTGGACGAATGGCTGAAACAATGCAATAACAGAATAATCACCAATAGCGACCTTGACGGCGTATTCTCCGCAATGCTGTTGCAGAAGTATTACGGCGTCAGGGTTGTCGGACTGACGAACAGTTCCGACGTGATAATGGCCGAGACGTGGGATGATTTCGTGAAGGCAGCCTATATTGACATGTATATGGCAGACCAATGCATCTACAGCGTAGACCAGCATGTAATAGCATACGACAATGACGAGTGCGTGGCGTTACTGGGGAACAAAAGAAAACTGAACCCGAATCTTGAAAGGCGCCGCTCGTTCACCAACGGATTCACCAGGAAGTTCCCGTTCAGCACCTTCCATTACCTAATCGCGATTATGGCACGCGATGGTATTGAGTTCAAAAGCCCGTCTGAGTGGTTCACCAGGTTATCGTTGCGGGCCGATGATGCGGCCAGCGTCTTCATCCGCTACGCGGAAAATGTCGACGACTGGAGGCGGTACATGAATGAAAACTTCAATGCCCCGCCGTTTATCGGGGAGTCGATAGATTATGTCAGGAGACTTGACAGCCCCGGTGAACTGAAGACAGAGGCCGAAAGGTTCCTGAATGAGAACTTTGACTGCGAGACCAAGGATGGTGGATTCAAGGCAATCTCAGACAATGGGGTCATGAACCGCAACCTCCTGAAGATGTTCCACTATGTTGCCGAATTGTTCAACATCGACGTGGATTACCTGGACAATATTGAATACCGGTCAATAAAGAGGGATACGATGAGAGCCAGGATTTGCACCAACATAAGCAAGGATGAAATCATATCCTATGCTTACATCAATTCTCCTAAGACAAACAAGGCATATAATTTCAGTTGTACATTCAAGAAAGGACGCAATAAATCATGGGAAGGACAAGAAGTAGAAAAATCCTTGCAGGCATCATGATGGACTGCTATCGCGAACTGTATGCCGCGGCAACACCTCCCGCCGATTTTGACAAACTGGTGGAGGAGGCGCCTCAGACATGTGGTGATGACGGCAGGCCGATTAAAATGATACCGTTTGAAGATTATAAGATACCTAAATCGAAATATGACGAAATAATGGAGAGTATTTTTAAAAGAAATAACTTGACTAAAAGGGACGCGAGACAAATAAGCGAAGCGGTCGCCCTTGGCTGTTCGCCCGTATGGACCGACGACGAAGGAGGCGTCTACAATTATGGGGTGTGATATTCATGCGTGGATTGAATTCAGGAGGAAACCGGCCAACGAGGAAGAGTCCCCAAAGTGGATGCCCGTTCAGGGGTTTGGCGAATTCTCGTTCAGGGATTACAATATGTTCTCAAGCCTTGCCCAGGTAAGGGGAGATGATGAGAAAGGAATGACACCGAGGGGGTTACCGGATGACGTATCCGACACCGTTTACTGGAACATGCTTCTCAGGGTCGTGGATGATGACGACCCAGACTGGGAAGGGACCATAAAGAAGAGTCTTGCGGAAAGTATGGTCAAGGACGGTAGGTGTAAGCCGGTATCAAGCGACATCTTCCCAGGGGATTATATTGAGGACGGCGACACGCATAGCCACAGTTGGTGCACAGCGAAAGAACTCGCGTCGTGCATCAGAAGGAACTATTACGACCGAAAAGCCAAGAAATGGTATGGCGGATTGCCGTGGAAGACGCTGTTGTGGGCGATGAAAGCCGTCAACGACACCGAAGGATTGGAAAGCCGGCTTGTTTTTTGGTTCGATAGTTAGCAAAAACCACCCGTCCGCTGTATTTATATAGTAAAGTAAAAAAACTAAAGAATATGGCTTGCGGATGTAAAAAGAACAAGGCTGCCGCCCCAAAGGCTGCGGTAACGAAGAAAACACCTACGCGCACGACTTCAACCGTAAGGAACGGAAACGTTGTGGGCAGGAGAAGGATAAGGCGTGTAATCAGGTGACGATTATCTAATTTTTTATGCTATATGGAAAATAAAAAGATTAACAATTCAATTTTAGCGGGACAAGAACTTAAAAAGTTAGGCGAGTCAACGCCTTTGAAGGAGATGGTTAAAAAGGACAATGTCTTTGAAGCCGCTACGGCCGTAGGTCATTTGTCCGACCTGAATAAGCCAGAGCAGCATCAGCCCTATACGATAACCGGTGTGTGCGCATACGGCGTGCACCCGTCGTTTGACAGGGAGAAGATTATCAACCAGATGAAGATGGATATGCTGGAAAAGTTGAAACCGCTCATCGACCTGTTTGTCGTTGAACCCATCATGATTGGCAAAACGAAACTGAAAGGCGTGCTCACTGTTTGCCTTACCGAAGAGCAGATTAAGCGCCTGAAGGAAAGTCAGGAACACGAGGAAAAGTAGTAATCCGGTCAGTCAATACGCCTTATAGAACGGGTTATCCTTCAGCGAGTCGATGCAGTCCTGGAGTTTCTGGCATGTCTGCAAAAAGGAACCGGCTTCATCCTCCGTCAAGGAAAACCATTCGTTCATAAGGTTGGAATTAGCGAAACGCTGGTGCAGCATTTGTTCAAGCCGCACCGGCGTTTTTGTTTCGAATGCTTCCCTGACGTACAGTTCTTCCGGGTTGCCGGTCTGGAGTTGCTTCATCCTGCCAGCCGCACCCGATGACGTCCTGCCTATCTTGTAGACGCCGTCATTGCCCGCTTCACCTATGAGGTATACCGCATCCATCATACCTTATTCGGAATAACCCTGACCTCCTCAAGGTATTCGTTCCTCAGTTTTGGGTCCTTGACAATTTTGTCAAGTTCTCCGGCATATGCCGGCAGTACCATTCCGCCGTTGAAATAGTAAGCGCCCCTGAACTCGATTAACTCAGAGCCCTGGGGGATGGCTCCGAACCTGCACTCGTATCTTTTCTTGAAGATGAATTTCCTTTCCATATCTTTTTTTGCTTAAAAAGTATGTTTTTCATAAAAAAAGAAAACAAAAATTTTTGTTACGTAAAGTTAATTTATTACCTTTGCGGGCATGGAAAAAGACATAAAGGGAAAACATATAGTCATAGACGGCGAACCTCCCGAGGTTACGGAGATTCGTGAGAAAATCCTTGACGCTTTCGGCGACCTTGTCTTCGTGGAAGAGGGTCACCACTACTACCTTGATGGGGTGGAAATACCTTCCGTCACCGGCGTCATACACCAGTTCGTACATCCGTTCCATGAAGAGTATGAGGCGGAAAGATACGCCAGAAACCACGGCGAGACCAAGGAATACTGGCTTGACCAGTGGAAATTCAAGAACCTGAAGGCAACGACTACAGGAACGCTTGTGCACGAGTTTGGCGAATCGTATGGCTGGCTAAAGGCCGGCCATCCCGAGTTGATTACTGAGAGTTGCCGGCCCAAGTACATCAAAGAGAAGGGGTGGCTGGTTCCTACGAGGGGAAAGGAAGAGGCAGTCATCAAGTTCTTTGAAGAACTTCCGGACGATTTGTATTTCGTCATGAACGAGACGAAGGTCTACGCGAACAAGAATCCAGAGATGCTTGTCAAGAACCAGTATTGCGGAACCTTCGACCTGCTCTTCTATTACAAACACCCGACAGACGACAGCAAAAGCGGCCTGGTAATATATGACTTCAAGACAAACGCCTCGCTGATAAACGAGTTTTCCAGGTTAAACAACAAGATGATGAAGGCTCCGTTTACATACATGTACGACGAGAGCCTCGGCGTTTATACGCTCCAGTTGTCAGCCTACCAGATACCGCTTGAGGACATCGGACTCAAGGTAATCGCCAGGAGGATTATATGGCTTAAGGATGACGGCACATACGAGATTCGCAAGGTGCCTGATGAAACAGCAAGATTAAGAGAGGTATTATGAAAGAGCCGAACATCACAATAGCGCTTGATTTCGACGGAACGGTCGTGAGCCACAGATACCCGCTTATCGGCGAGGAGGCCCCGCACGCCGTCGAGGTAATGAAGAAGTGGATAGACAAGTACCGCGTCGGGTTCATATTGGACACGATGCGGGACGGGAAGGAACTCGAGGAGGCGATTAAGTGGTTTTCCGACCGCGGAGTCGTGCTTTACGCCATAGGGAAAGACCCGGACCAGGCAGCCTGGACGGCATCAAACAAGGCCCACGCCAACTTCTCAATCGACGACAGGAACATCGGGTGCCCGATGAAGAACGGTTTCGTCGATTGGGAAATGATAGACAAGATGATGACGCCAATTTTTGAAACGTATAAATAATGACAAAATGTCAGGTATTGTAGGCTTTTTCAAGAGGCTTTACCACGGGAAGTTCTGGATACCTAAGTTGGGTATCTACTGGGAGTGCCCGTTTGGGACCTGGTGGTGCGTGAGAAGGTATTTCAAGCGCCCGCATTTCAGGTTCTACTGCGGGCCGTTCGGCTATCGGCAGGTTGGTGTTCATGAGGGCGACTCTGAACTTATGATTAGCAATAACGACGGAAATTCCAGGCCTTTATACCGGAAAGGGGACCCTATCATGGAGCAGTTCGGCGTAATTTATTTCGCGTCTACGGAATATTTGAAGTGGGATAAGAAGCCGTGGCAACTCAAGTATTTCCCGCTTACGGTATACTCGAATGACGTCGAATGGAAAGAGAGGTATGACGATGTCGTGTTTGAGCGGCCGGGCATCTTTTCCTTGATATGGGGTACAGACTTGAATAAAGCCCGTCAGTTTTGTTTTGTGGTAAAACCGCCAAAGTCTGACAATATACCCGGTGGCCCGGATTTTGCTGAAGACTTATATTGGCCGATGGTGATATGGACATCGACAAACTGCGGAGGAGACCTGAGGGAGGCCATACGGACATGGCCGTACGGGGATGTGATTGTGAACGGCTCTAATGCAGGCCACTCGTGGTTTGATGGATACCTTACGAAGAAGGGTATGAAGATATATGAAGAAGAACTGAAAAAAAATAAAGTGTTATGAGGACAATAGATTGTAGCAAAGTTGCTGGGGTGAAATACGATGATGGTGATGGCAAGGCTTTCAAGATTGACCATTCGATTAGTGGAAGTAATTCTCTACGGATTATAGAATTTCATTCTGTAGACGAGATTGATAACTTCATGAGGGATTTGAGGCTCCTGAAAAGGATGGTTAAGGAAGGTTTTTGGGCTGCACAAGATTTTGGGAAATGAAAAAAAATAAAGGCTAAGCAAAAATATGAAGAAAAAAGTTATTGGAATTGATTTAGGGACTACAACGTCTTGTTGTTCTGTTTTTGATGGCGGAGAACCCGTGGTTATTGTTAATGCGGAGGGGAAAAGGACTACCCCGTCGATTGTAGGCTTCGGTGAGGACGGCGAGCGCAAGGTCGGCGAGCCCGCCAAGAGGCAGGCTGTGACCAATCCGGAAAACACCGTATATTCAATCAAGCGTTTCATGGGCGAGACATACAAGGAATGCGCTGAGGAGATAAAGCGTGTTCCGTATAAGGTGGCTAACGTCAACGGATATCCCAGGGTGACGATTGGCGAGCGTAAATATACTCCCCAGGAGATTTCCGCCATGATTCTCCAGAAAATGAAGCAGACCGCCGAGGCATACCTTGGCACCGATGTCAAGGATGCGGTAATCACGGTTCCCGCTTATTTCTCGAACAACCAGAAGCAGGCCACGAAAGAAGCAGGTGAAATCGCAGGGCTGAATGTGGTGCGCATCGTCAATGAACCAACGGCTGCTGCGCTGGCTTACGGAATAGACAAGAAAGACAAGGACATGAAGATTGCCGTGTTCGACCTCGGTGGCGGCACATTCGATATCTCAATCCTGGATTTCGGCGGCGGCGTGTTTGAGGTGATGTCGACCAACGGTGACACACATCTTGGCGGTGACGATTTCGACCAGGCCATCATTGATTGGATTGTTGAAGAGTTCAAGAAGGAACATGCGGTCGACCTGTCGAAAGACTCGATGGCACTACAGAGGATTAAGGAGGCCGCTGAGAACGCGAAGATTGAGTTGTCCACCTCCGTATCCACGGACATCAACCTCCCGTATATCTTCCCGGTCAACGGAGAGGCCACCCATTTCAACGGCACGTTAACCAGGTCAAAGTTCGAGCAGATGACACACGGCCTTGTGGAACGTTGCCGCAAGCCGTGCGAGGAAGCCGTAAAGGCTGCCGGCATCAAGATATCCGACATCGACGAGGTTATCTTGGTTGGCGGTTCAACAAGAATCCCCGCCATTCAGGAGATGGTCGAGAAGACGTTTGGCAAGAAGCCGTCGAAGAACATCAATCCTGACGAGGCGGTGTCCCTTGGCGCTGCAATCCAAGGGGCAATCATCAACCAGGAAGAAGGCGTCGGCGACATGGTTCTTCTCGACGTGACACCGATTTCCATGGGAATCGAGACGCTTGGCGGCGTTTTCACAAAACTGATTGACGCCAACACGACGATACCGTGCAGGCGTTCGCAGATATTCAGTACGGCCGAAGACAACCAACCGGCTGTGGAGATAAACGTGTTGCAGGGTGAGAGGCCCATGGCATCGGATAACAAGCGCGTCGGCTTGTTCAAACTTGACGGAATCATGCCGGCCAGAAAGGGTATCCCACAGATTGAGGTTATGTTCGATATCGACACTGACGGAATCCTGAAGGTAACCGCCACCGATAAGGCAACCGGGAAGGAACAGTCAATCACAATCGAGAACGGCGCCAAACTACCCGAGGATGAGATTACCAGGATGAAGGAAGAAGCAGCAGCCAACGAAGAGTCCGACAAGAAGAGACTTGAAGAAGCCCAGGCAATCAACGCCGGCGAGTCCTCCGTATTCTCGTCCAGGAAAATGGTCGAGGAGTACGGAGACAAACTGAGCGAAGACGAGAAGGCCAAGATAAACGGCCTTATTGATGAACTTGACAAGGCGGTTGGGACGAGAAAGGCCGAAGACGTGAAGGCGGCGCAGGATAAACTTAACGCAGCGTGGAACGAGGTTTCCGGAAAGTTGTATGGACAGAACGCGTCGGGCGGCACTAGTAACAACGGCTTTGGATGGGAGTTCGGTAATGGGGGTTTCAACCCGTTTGGAAATCCCAGCGGAGGAACCAAGTGATAAATGTGTCTGAAGGGTGGCGGCGATAAGGCCGCTGCCCATTATACATAAACAGTATGCGTAAAGACTATTATTCCATTTTAGGCGTCGCAAAGGACGCCTCAGAAGACGAGATAAAGAAGGCGTACAGGAAAATCGCCATAGAATACCACCCAGACCATCAGAACGGGAAATCGGACGAGGAGAAAAAGGCGGCCGAGGAGAAGTTCAAGGAGGCGGCGGAGGCGTATGAGGTCTTGAGCGACAAGGAGAAGAGGGCGGAATACGATAACCCGAACTCAGGTTTTGAGTTTCATGGGAACATAGACATCAACGAAATCCTGAACATGTTCAGGGATATGCACTCCGGTTCTGTTTTCGAAAGCATGTTCGGCCATCAGATGAACAACCAGCACATGAACAGCGAACCCCCGGCGGGCGAGGACATAGTTGCCAGTGTGACAATAACCCTGAATGAAGCCCAGAGGGGAGTCAAAGGGAAAAGAGTGGAATACACAAGGGGCTCGAGGTGCCACAGGTGCCACGGAAGAGGACGCGACGAGAACTCGACGGAAGTCGCATGTCCTTACTGCGGAGGCTCCGGAAGAATTTTCAGGCAGAACGGGATGATGAGGATTGTGACTACGTGTCCCCACTGCAACGGCGTCGGTTACAGGGTAGAGAACCCATGCTCGGCTTGCAGAGGAACGGGGATGGAAAGGGTGAACGACAGTGTCGAGATTGACATACCGCCAGGCATCATGGACGGTATGATGTTACGCATTCCGGGAAAGGGCTCTGAGTCATATTTTGACACAGGCCGAAGGGGAATGTTGACCGTTGTCATCGGCATCATGAAGGACGAGAAATACGAACGTGTTGGAAACGACCTCGTTTATGAGTTGAGGGTCCCGGTCCTGACCGCAATTTCCGGAGGCAAGGTAAAGTTCGTGACGCTGGACGGCAAGGAAGTGTCTGCAAAGATACCCGCCGGAGCCGAAGACGGAGAGCGCGTCGTTTTTGTCGGATACGGAATGCCAGACATTAACACCGGTGTCGCCGGAGACCTCATAGCGGTAGTAAGCATAGCGGTCCCAAAGAAACTGAACAAGAAAGAGAAGAAATTGTTGAAGGAGTTATCCGAGCAAGAGCATTTTAAGAATGATTAATATCATCAAGGGCATAGACCTCGCCGGGGAAATCGGAAAGTATGACCTCATCCTGGTCGGTACGAACACTTACTGCACCATGCCGCAAGGCTTCCAAAGAGAGGTCATGCTTGACTATCCGTATGTGCTGGAAGAGAACATGAAGACAAAGTACGCGGACCGCTCTAAACTTGGCACATGCCTGGAGTGCGCCGAGGAAGGCCAACCCACGTTCTCCCTTCTGTTTGTGACTTTCGGTTACAATTTCAGGCCGGATAAAGAAAGTGACTACCTTGACTACGAAGCACTTGACAAATGCCTTAAGTCTGTTAATGTTTTATATAGGGGCAGGAAAATGGCGACCACCGTCATCGGGTGCACCAAATGGGACGGCAACGGGGACAGGGAACGCGTGATTAAGATGATGGAAGAGGACCTTACGGACGTTGACGTCGACGTATACGACTACCGGCAGTTGTCGGTCCAGGAGTTGAAGAAGGCGTTTTACGAAGAGGAGATGGCCCTCAGGGGTGTTGATGAACAGAAGAGGAAGAAGATGGTCACTGAACGAAAAAAGAAGGCCGAGGAACGAAGAAAAAAGAACGGCCACGCCGGTTATTAAGCGGCTCTGTGAAGGGTAATACCAATTACCCCTATCAGAACACTAAAAAACAACCTAATTAACATAAAATCAACAAAATAGGAACAATTTAAAAAAACTCATGATTAAACGTATAACTTTAACGGAGGAACACCTGAAGTTGATTCCGTTTTTATACATTCAGGACGACGGGAATTATGACGTTGGGATTGACAAGAACATAATGTACAACCTCGGCGCCCATCTGTTGGATGACATGGCCATGATACTCGGCCTCACCGACAAGGCAATACCTGGGACGGAAAACGACCCCGACGGCCGCGCCTATGACGACGAGACGGAAGCCCACATGCTGAGTCTCCACGATTTCATGAAGGAAAACCTTTTCTTTATTGAAACGCTTGTGCACCAGTTCGCCGTGAAAGGTGGGCTGAAGCCAGGTACGTACAAGTGCAAGGATTACGAACTCCTGTGGGAGAGGGATGGCGAAGAGTAACGACAAAAGGAAACACGAGTCCAAGAGATACCGCATCAACGACGAAATTAGGTGGATGGGCGACGTTAGGCTTATCGTTGACGGTGATGCCAGGATTGTTGACATTTCCGTGGCTAGGAAGACCGCCAAGGAAATGGGTCTGGACCTGATAGCGATTGATATGAACGCGATGCCTCCGGTATTTAAAATCGCATCGTATGAAAAGATGATGTACAATCTCAAAAAGGCCGCAAAGTCCAATAAGAGCACCCAAAGCAAGGTGAAGGAAATCCAGTTGACAACCAACATTGCGTCAAATGACCTTACAACAAAGGCCAACAACGCAAGGAGATTCATTAAAGGTGGACACCGGGTCAAGGTTGTCCTTTCGATGCGTGGAAGGGAACTGTCGAGGCGCGAGGAAAGCAAGCGGTGTCTGTTTGAGTTTGTCGCGATGCTGGATGACGTTTGTGTTCCGGAATCACTGCCGAGAGACGACAGAAACAGGGCAATTGTTTTCTTGAAGAAGAAGTGAAGCATGTCATTGACATAGGAAACGGCCAGGTACGCATATCGAAATCGGATAATTTCAAACGATACTGCGCCGATGTCAAAAGATACCGACCCTTACCGAAGGGGGAGGAGTTACGTCTCATATCCATCGCCCTGAACGGAAAGGGAAAGGAGCGGGAAGAGGCGAGACGCACTGTCATCATGTCAAACCAGAGGTTTGCGATATCTGTGGCGAAGAAATATGCCTCGGACGGCAAAGATAACCTAATGGACCTTATCAGTGAATGCAATATCGGCATGCTGGAAGCGCTTGACAAGTTTGACCCTGAATCAGGCACGAAATTCATTTCCTACGCGGCGCACTATATGAAACGCTCTGTCATCAATTACCTTGTCTTGAAGGGGAGCCAGGTCAGGATAACAGGCGCACAGGGCATTTACGCGGTCAAGGGGGAGTTGGCCAATGAGTTCGCCCAGTCCGAGAAACGGGAGCCCACGGAGGAAGAACTGTACGATTTGGTCAATGACCGGATGAACGGGAAGGTCAGGGACAAGGAATGCCTGCGCAATGTCGTCGTGGAAACCCTCGACGGGGAAGGCGATGTATATTCAGCGATAAGGAAAGAGGCGGATGGCGCGTGTTCGGAAGAGAATAGTTGTCTGACCGAAATCGACAGGGAGCACGCCAGGGAAATAGTTCGTTGGCTGTTTAAACGCTGCACGGAATCCGAGCGGAAGGTCGTGAAATACAAGTTCGGCATAGACTGTGGGCACCCGTATACGGACCTTGAGATTTCAAGGATGCTTGGAGTGAAGTTGTCAACAGTTAAGCGTTTGTATAAATCCGCGATTGAGAAGATGGGTTCGGCAGACAGGAAAATTAGAAATGGGACCCTTTGAGGTCCCATATGTTTCGTTAGAAGTTGTTGTTCAGCCTGTTGAACTCTTTTGACTTGTAGAGTTGAGCCAGGTCGCCCTTCCTGAAGTGGTAGCGGTGTTTTCCGTCTGGAGTCCTCTCGCCTTTCACCTTCTTTCTCAGTTTGCTCTGCCTGCTTTTCGGCTTCACGTTCGGCCACATATCCGCAGCAATCTGTGCAAGGTCTACACCGGGAGCGGCCAGTTTGTTTTGGATGGACTTCTCCAGAGAGCGTACGATGTTAGGATTGGAGCCGAGAGGGTTGTAGGCGCTATTGCGCTTTTTATCCTCTTTCCTCTTCTCCCTTTTTTTGTTCCTTTCTTTATACTTGTAGGCCTTTTCGTCTTCTTTCTTGCTGTTCTTCCTGCGCTTTGATTTTCCTTTCTTTTCTGTGTCGAATTCGAATGGAAACTTCTTATCAGACTTCTCCATCAGGTAAGCCATCTCGTTAATCTGCTGCTGAGCAAGCATGCTTATTTCGTTAATGAGCCTTGGATTCATAAATTAACATTTTTTAATATAAATATATTGTCAAATGTTTTGTGGACACAAAATAGCGCATTATCTTTGCAGTGGAAAAAATAAACGACATCTTATGGGAAATGATTTCACCAAGGCGGCAACAAGAGAAGCGAGGACCTTTACCGAGAACGGGGACGGCGCCTTCGTCACGATTGGTTCTAAACTGATGGACCAGTTCGGCATGGCCGGCACTTTCAGGGGCAGGTCCATAGAGGACGTGTTCCAAGACCAGGATGTGCTGTGGCTGGAGAATCCGGCCGGAGCGTTGAGGCTCATGTTTTACTTCAGGTGCATAACCCGCAACACCAATGACGTCTCAGGAAAACCGTTCGGCGGAAGACAGAAGGGGCAGGGCAACAGGGACGAGTCGCTTAAACGAATGCTTTGGCTTGCAAAGAGCCACCCGAAGACGTTTATGGCAAATTGGCTGCTCATTCCCGCAGTCGGTTCGTGGAAGGATGTCTGGACATTATTATATATGGACAGGCATATTGGTGTTGAAGCGTTCTCTGATGAGATGAGAAACAGGATATACCGCGAAATGGCTACGGTTGACGACCAGTTGGCAAGGAAGTACATGCCGAGGATAAAGTCGTTGAGAAAGTGCACAACGGCACGCTCCAGAATCATGAACGCGCTGGCACGCGAATATGCGGAAGTGCTCGGTCTTGATTTGGTTGGGTACAACCGTTTCAAGTCTTCAGGAACCGCCCATAAGTTCCAACAGCAGATTACCAGGCAGGAGTATGGCGAGATTGACTGGGGCCAAGTTCCCGGCAAGGCGCTTTCCCTGATTATCGCTTCTAAGTTCATCACCAAGCATAAGTTGACGGACAAGTTCATTGAGTGGCTTGAGTCGGTCGATTTTGCCAAGTTTACCGGTCAGGTATATGAACTTTATTTTGCGGCATGCAATGCCACAAAGAAGTTTCACAAGATATTAATAAACAAGCAGTTCGACAATATCGTTAGAGACGCAGCGTCTGACGAGGGCGGCATCAGCGAGAATGTATGGTGCGCCGTAGACACAAGCGGCTCCATGGAAAGTAAGATTGGTGCCGGAAAATTGCGCGCCATTGACGTGTGCGTCAGCCTGAGCCTGATGTTTGCTTCCATGAACAAGGGCGCGTTCCACAAGAACATTGTTATGTTTGATAACACATCAAAACCATTGCAACTCGAGGGGGACTTCTGTGATATGGTTGACCAGATAAGAAAACAACCGCTTGCAATGGGTAGCACGAACTTCATGAGCGTTGCCGCCGCTTTGGCAAATGTACGCAAAAACCACCCAGAGATACCCCTTTCGGATTACCCCACCACCTTGTTGGTAATATCCGACATGCAGTTCAATGGAAACATCTTCGGCTATGAGAGGCAGGCCACGTCACACGAGAGGACAATCGAACTGCTCAGGACGTGTTTTCCGGACGAGTATGTGGATTCGATGAAGTTCATCTGGTGGAACTGTTCTGGAAGGTTAAAGAACTTTCCGGCGAATTCCGAGACCCCAGGAAACTATTTTTTCAGCGGATTCGACCCGTCAGTCGTGTCGATACTTCTCGGCGAGGACAGCGAACTGAAGAGGATGAAGAAGGAGACTGGCATCGAGCCGAGCCTACAGGACGTCATTGACGCGTCCCTCGGGCAGAAAATTTTCGACGGGTTAAAAATTCTTGACTGAAAATTTTGCGGTTACAGAAAATATTATTAATTTTGCATCGTTAATATTTCTGATATGACCAGAGAGGAACTTGAGTCCATCATGGACGGAAACTACGTGAAGGTTGATGGCGGCATGACGAACGCCATCAGGGAACTGAGCCGGTATGCCGAAGTCGGCATACCGAGACCGGACGGGAGTGACTACATGTTCAAGGCAGACGTTGAGGAACTCTTGAAGAACGGCGTTGACGAACAGGCATTGGTTGATGCCAGGGCGGCCGGATGGTCATTAAGTGAAGACAAGAGTTTTATTTTTCATAAATTTTGATTTTTTAATATAGGTTTTTTATTATGGTTTATGCATTTTTTCAGGGGCGTCTGGGTGCGGACGCAAGAATGTTAAAGGGGAGCAACAACGAGGATTTAATTGCCATGAACGTGGCAACCGATACCTATGACAAGGACAAACCCATCTGGGTCGACTGTATTGGCAAGTACGAGCCGTTCAAGAATATGTTTCCGTACTTGAAGAAAGGAAAGGGTGTCATCATTAACGGCACAATCCGTCCGGACATGTGGACTGACAAGAATCAGGTGTCCCATGCCGTATTGAGGTGCAATGTCGTCCTCATCGACTTCGACAACTCAGGCAGAAGCACATCTGGCGACACGGCAAGCAATGGGGATACCCAGGCTCAAGGACCTGCTCAACCCCAGCCAGCGCAGCCTCAGCCTCAGGCCGCCCCGGCACCACAGCCGGTGGAATCCCTGCTCGACAACGGAGGATTTGCCCCGGGTGACGACCTTCCGTTCTAGGAATCCTTTGCTCATTATACCTTACAGACGTGGAGACGTACAGCAACAAAATCACAACCAATTAAGCATGTGTAGTTCGCCGTGAAACAAGCGGCGATATGCGGTAATACCCGTGGAGCCTCGGCGGAGGCGTTGTATCCGCTCGTCTCCTTTTTTCAAACTGCGGGGTGTTGCAGTGGTAGCATACCGGGCTCATAACCCGGTGGTCGCGGGTTCGAGTCCCGCCCCCGCCACTAATGGCCGGATAGCATAAGAGGAATGCGCTGAAAGGCAAGGCGTTGTCACCTGGAAACGGGTGAAGGTAATTGCGAAAGGGTTTTGAATAGTTCGACATCGGTGGCGACCGTTTTCGCCCTTGACCCGAGTAGAGCCCTCGCTGGAAGGAGAGTGAAGCACTTCAACGTCTTCCCGGCCACACCTGGTCCTGTGGCTAAGTGGTTAAAGCAGCGGCCTCATAAGCCGAAGACCGTGGGTTCAATCCCCACCGGGACCACAATAATGCGGAAGTGGCTCAGTTGGTAGAGCACCGGATTTTTAATCCGGGTGTCACGGGTCCAAGTCCCGTCGGTGTCACAAAAAGGTGTCCCTTAACTCAGTTGGTAGAGTGACCGATAATATACTAGTTAAAAACGGAGTCGTTGGTTCGAGTCCATCAGGGACATCTTTCCAAATGGCGTGATTAGTTCAGTTGGCTAGAGCGTTGGTTTGTGGTACCAAAGGTCGTCGGTTCAAGCCCGACATCACGCCCAAATAGACGCATGAAGGAAACATTGAGAATTAAACAACTCAAAGAAGTTACCGTAGGCAACGCGATGACAGTTGTACGGGATAGTGGAATGTATTGCGTATTTTTAACATTCTTTAACGTTTAAATTTTGGTCAGCATTAGAATGTATAGTACCTTTGCGCTATGAAAGAGTTAAACGTTAAAAGAGGCTTCAAATATAGGATTTATCCGACTGAGGAGCAAAAGCGTTATTTTGCTACTTGTTTTGCTGCCAATAGGTGGTGGTGGAATTATCAGTTGGAAAAGATTTCAAAGCACTATGACGAGACAAAGGAACACCTGAGTTGCCAATATCAGTTGGCGAGGGAGTTGCCCATATTGAAGAAAACCGAATGTACTGAGTGGATAAAACAGGCTGACGCAATGTCATTCATTTATACGTCTCAAGCATTGGATGAAGCATTCAAGAAATTCTTCAAGAAACAAGGTGGCCGTCCAAAGTTCAAGAAACGTGGCTATTCTGATTCATATACCATACAGGTGAAACCAAAAGGGCAAAATGTAATTGATTGGAAGAATAACACCATACGTTTGGGTAAAGCGGGTGCGGTTAGAGCAATATTGCATAAGAAGTTCAATTGTCCAATCAAGGCGGTTACGATATCGAAGAAATCCTTTGACTACTATGAGGTTTCGGTTCTGTTCGATGACACATTATATATAGAAGAGAAGTCAATCAACAGTGTTGATGATGTCATCGGTATTGACCTTGGTATTAGTGGTTCAAATGCTATCTTATCAGACGGAACTAAATTTCCTACTAACCAAGACGATAAAAGGCTTGAAAAGCGTATTAGAAGATTGCAGAAACGCCTTACGAGAAAACAGTGGAATAAAACGGGCAAAACCGTATTCAGTAAGAAGTGGAATAAGGATGTTGAGGTAAAAGAACCATCCAAAAACTACGTTAAATTGAATGAGAAGATTGCACGGTTAAAGGATAAACAAGCCAAACGCAGGTCTTATAACACCAATCAGATTTCGTCGAGCATTGCAAGAAGTGAAAGTGGTCTTATCTGTATTGAGGATTTGAATGTTAACGGAATGCTGCGTAATCATTACACGGCAAGAAGCACATCAAACGCAAGTATGGGTGAGATAAGGAGGCAACTTGAATATAAGACAAAGTGGAACGGCCAACAACTTGTAAAGGTTGACAGATTCTATCCAAGTTCTCAGACCTGTTCGGTTTGTGGCTATCAGAACAAAGAAGTAAAGAACCCGAAAATCCGTAAGTGGATTTGCCCTAATTGTGGTGCGGAACACGATAGGGATATAAATGCCGCTATTAACATACGGAATGAGGGTTACAGGATATACACTGAAGGAAAACAGTAGAATAAACCCTACCCAGGTGTGCCGGGGATGTCAAGTCTGTGGACTGT
>Ga0247611_10002815_pt1 | contig 26999 bp, 25 predicted proteins | sample 177DNAGHGhighgp2_FD_192422 | JGI IMG/M metagenome (GOLD analysis project Ga0247611, IMG submission 192422) | Sheep rumen microbial communities from Palmerston North, Manawatu-Wanganui, New Zealand - 1770 DNA GHGhigh gp2 | ecosystem: Host-associated > Mammals > Digestive system > Stomach > Rumen... | reverse complement strand
ACATTTGCAGACCATTTAGGCCGCAAAGTTACAATTTCAAGTCCGTTGACTCTCAAAAATGACCGTAAAAGACTTTATTTCAGCGATTTCAAAGAACGATTAGTCCACTTTAACGGGACAGTAGTGAATCTGCAAAAAGAAATAACTCGCACGGCCATAGCCAAAGTTCGTCAAGAAAGCCACCTTAATGTCATCGTTAAGCTTAAATTCTGGTGAAGCCCATCCTACCCGACGATGTGAATAAGCTAAGACAGAAGGATCCTTCCCTAATGTATAATACAAGTTTTCCAGTGTTGCGGGAAGGTCGCGATTTTTTATCCTACGATAATAGTTTAGTCTCGCCTCACGCATATACTTGTCTTTCCCAGACATGTCATTTTGCTTGTCGAACTCCTCTATCTTCAACTGATAATCAGCAAAAGAGATTTCTGGTAAGCATGGAATTCATTGATACGGATCCGACAAGAACGAACAAAAGTCAAAATCAGAAGTAAAACGATTCAAGGAAGAACCTTTTACATAATCTTGAAGTTCAATAACTGTGCGGTTGTCATTGTCCGCCATACGCTTTAATTCATCCAGACATTCCTGATAAGGCGACTTCAACTCAATAAAATCAACCTTCACTCTGTCTTCATTCTCTACTTTGCGAAGAACGCACATGTGCGTTTCATTCACCTTAACATTGTTCATATTCATAATAGTTTCCTTTAAAAGTTTTGTTTGTTACACTCTATAATACCCTGAAGTCCGAAAAAGTAAAGTTAAAAAAAGTTATAACCGTCTGAGGTTAGTCAATTCTTACTACTTTTGCTATTAAACAAAAGAAAGATGAACCGGCTTTTCCTCATACTAATTATCGTTTTGGCATTTCCTTTCATTGGTAATGCTCAGCGGAAGCGTGCCTTTATGGTGGGAATTTCTAAATACCACACGAATGGGTATAAGGTTTGGAATAATATTCACGGTGCAGAAGATGTCGCACTTTTAACTCCAGAGTTAGAGAAGAAAGGATTCAAGGTGAAAGCATTAACCAATGAACATGCCACATATCAAGGAATCCTCAATGCACTTAATAGTTTCATTACTGCCTCTAAAAAAGGTGATGTAGTATATCTCCATTTTTCTTGTCATGGTCAGCCTGTAGAAGACGGTTTAAACAGAATGGCAAAAGAAGAGAAAGATGGTTGGGATGAGGCATTGGTGCCAATAGATGCAGGAAAGACATATAATGTTAATGGTTATAAAGGTGAAAAACACCTTACTGATGATGAAATAAACATATACATTAGCAAACTTCGTAAAATGATTGGTTCTACAGGTGTGCTTTATGTGGCTATGGATGCTTGCCACATCGGAGAATCTTCAAGGGTAGGACTCGAAACCGTTAGAGGAACTAATGAGGCTTTAACATCACGTCCCAATTGCAAATACAATCCGCCAAAGAGTAATATCAAACACTATTCGATTGAAAAAGGGAAAGACATGGCGCCAACCTTATTTATTGAGGCTTGCCAGTCCCGTGAACGAAATACGGAAATCAGAATCAATGGTAAGGAATATGGTGCATTATCGTATAATATATACCAAGCACTCAAAGTAATGACATCTTTAGATAAAACAACTAAAGAAAAGTTCAAAGCTAACATTGACGCTTCCACAAAGGAAAAAAGGCGTTGGCCGAGAACCCAAACACTTGTATTCGAAGAATAATGTCTCATAGATTATGAATAAGTCGGAAGAAAGAGTATTTGAAAAATTCATAAAGAAATATGAGCAGAGGACGGTGAACTTCCTCTCTTCTAAGTATTCAACACTGTCTGAGGAGAGTATAAGAGACATCATCCAAGATTCATTGGTCACTTTGCACAAGAATATTGAGGCAAAAAAAGTGGATGAACCTCAATATCCATATTTTCTCAAGATATGTATTAACCTATCTTTGAAGGCCATTACTAAACAGGGTAAACACATCATTGTTGGTATTAATGATACAGATATACAGCAAAAGAATACGGTATCAAGGTATAAGGTTGAAAGCATTCTCCAAGTTTGTGATGAACAGGAATCGGTTATCAACGAAAAGAAAAAACTTGTTCACGATGCACTTGAAGAAATGGCTTCACGGTGTAGGGATTTACTCTGGAGTTTCTATGCCGACGAATTGAGTTGGGCGACGATAGCAGGACAATTTGGATTAAAGAATGCCGATACAGCTAAATCGCAAGCATCAAGATGTCGTCAGACTTTCAAAGAGAAGTATAATCATTTAAGATTGATTTCCTATGGCAAATAAAGATAATAGTGAAAGAATAGAAAGGTACCTCCGAGAGCAAATGACACCAGAGGAAAACGAAGCATTCCTGAATGATCTCAGAAAGAACAAGGAACTTCGGGAAGAGGCACAGATGATGGCTCTGCTCATTAAGGAAATGAAGGAAGAGCAGGCTAAGCAAGACGAAGCTATTGCAAATGAGGTTTTTGCATCTAAAGAAAAATCAACAGCCAAGACAATCCGACTTGTAAAATGGATAGGATCTATTGCCGCTATGTTCATCATATTATTTGGTGCTACAACTTTATGGAACAGACATTCGGATACAGAAGCCCTTTTCGAACAATACTATGAAACTTATGAGATGAATTTAGAAAAAGGTGGAGATGATGGAACTATCAAGAAAGAACTTGCAGAACTATATAATAAGGTGGGAACAGAGAAAGACATTACCCCTATTATTGCACGTCTGCAAACCATCTATGATGGAATCCAATCGAATAGCGACGATTACGCCGATTATAGCTATTACGAAAATGACATTGCTTGGTACTTAGCTTTAGCATATATTAAAGACAATAATCTTGATAAGGCAAGAGAATTGTTGAAACAAATGAAAGAGAATGGAAATGAAGAAGTAGGAAAAATGATAGAAGAACTTAATAAAGTAGAATAATAATAACTTAATTTGGTAAATATTAATTTTATAATTATTTTTGCAAAAAATATAAGATTATGTGTAAGATAGAAAAGGTTTTAGAAACCAAAGTACAGAAAATTCCTATAGGAGAGGCACAAAAGAAAGGATTATCATACGATCATATCAGATATAATACAGATCTTGTTTTTGCCATTGCTAAGAAATTGGAAATCCCAATCGATGATGCAATCATGCGTATAAAACAAACAGATAATCTAAAGACTTTTAATAACGCATACAGTAAAAGAAATAGAATCAGGAAAAAAACTGTAGTAGACATTTTAACTTCTGATATATAAGGGATATGAAATTATTTCATGGAACTGATAAATGTTTCGAAAGTCCATCTTTAAAAGATGCAAGAGAGAATACTGATTTTGGTAAAGGTTTCTATCTGACAGAAAAAGAATCAGTGGCAAATGATTGGGTGAAAGATAGGAGTACAAGAAATGTAAATGTTTACGAACTTACTCTTGAAAACACATCTACTTGTAAACTACATATCAAGCGTTTTGATGTAAGTGCTGATTGGGCAAAGTTTGTTTATAATAATCGAGAAGGGCTTATCAAAAGCAATAAGTTTGACATTATAATTGGCCCTATTGCTGACAATGGACTATTAAAGTTGTTAGATGAGATAAAGCAAAAGAAGTCAACTTTTGAAGATGTTGCATTTAAAATGAAAATGAAGAAGTTTAACGCTTTGCAGTATTGTTTTAAAACGGAAAAGGCAATAAAACTATTGGAATATGCCAGTACAAAGTAACAAGGAAATATCTATGAAAATCCAAATCAATTCTATGTTGGATTATCTGATAAATAAACATAAGTATTCTTATGCTGATGCTTTTTTGACAGTTGTATCATCAAATACATATCATCGTCTTCTTAATAACGACATGTATATGAATCAAGGTACATCTTATGTGTTGGACGATTTCAAGCAAGAATTAGGAAAATAGTTATCGTTATTGTATCCCATCCAACAAAATAAAAGCTGCCCAATATTTGGGTTCATCATATTTACCTTCTTCAACATTACGAAGATGTTTCTGGGCAGAAAGAAGTGACTGTCGTTTACTCTGACCAGAGAGAAGGTGTTTATAAAATTGAGTCATCAGAATCTGAGTAGCCTTGTCGTCAACCTCCCACAAACTCATTAAGATTGAATTTGCGCCAGCTTTCTTGAAACCTCGCTGTAAGCCAAAGACTCCTTCACCTTGCGAAATGTCACCTAATCCTGTTTGACAAGCGGAAAGAACGACCAAATCAAGACCACGCAAATCAACATCAGAAATCTCTTTGGCAGTTAATATACCATCCTCAACATTGTCTGGCAATTCCTCGTCTTCCAATATATGATTGGCTCCAGACATTACCAAGCCAGAACGTGTCAAAGCCTTGTCTTCTGCTGAGACCATATCATTGTCTATAAGCATGAACTTGTAACGAGCATTATCAGCATCTTCTTTGGTATAATAGAATCCATGAGTTGAGATATGCAGACATCCGATTTTCCTTCCTGACAGAGCCTTAAAAGATTCTTCTGTTCCCATGGCAGCAGAATCTATCACGCATTCCCAATTAACATTGCTAAGTTCTTCCCCTATTATGTCAACCTCTTCTTTTGTATGTTTAAGGTATTCTTTCCCGCCTCGCAAGCCCATACCTCGCACATCGGCTCGTTCCTTAAACGTTTCATCCAGTATTGCGAGACTCTTTTCTGTCGTGCTTTTGTCAAATCCTGCATCATAACGCAGTCCACCATATAACACGGCCCGATTCTTTGTCTCTGTTTTCCCACCAGTGACCAACTCACGTGTTGACGATAAACGGTAGATATTGTAATCCTCCATCCCTGGCAAATACTCTATTCCAATATTGTGTAGTGCACCTGATGGAGAAAAATTAATATTCTTGACTCCTTTCAACTCTGAAAGTAACGGTTTCCAAATCAGCTCGGTCATTTCCTTGCATTGATAGTAAGATGTATCGGTTATTTGCTTTAATTCATCTTCAATGAATAGTTTTGTAAGTTTTGGAATTACATAGTGATTGCGAATCGTCACAGCTACGTATACAGGATTATTCTTGAAAGGATTTACTTTTATAAATTCTATTGCTATATCATCATCGTTGAGCTTTGCCTGAATATCTTGCCAGTTCAGGAAAAAAGGTTTTGTAAAATCATCAATTGACACTTCTTCCATTAATTTCCTTTTCAATCTTTCTGTATTTAATAATAAACCTTTGCTTAAAAGGGATACATCAAACATTAGTCCTGCAAATTTGGGATCAGAAGATAAATAGCACATTCTGGGTAAAGACTCGTTAAAAATAGATATATATTTATTCCAAAACTCAGCCCTTTCCTTATCCTCTAGCATGAAAAAAGAATTTGCTATTGTGTTTCGTATTATGGGAAGTGCGTCCATTATATTAATAAATGCATTCTCATAATCGTGTAAAAGAAAATAAAGTTCAGAAAGTTGATATTCTATATTGGCAAAATCCACACTGAATTCACCTTTTTCCCTCAAAATCATATTTTTCAACATCTGAGAATAGGTTAGCCCATCTTGCAAAAAATTTGCTTGCACAGCAGAATATGAGAGGGCTTCAAGGTCATCTAGGTTTGTCATATCTAGAAATTGTTTCTGAAGGTTATAAACTCGTTTGTATATTTCTAAGGAATGATCATATAAATCAATAGAGCGATATGCTTCTGCTTTTTTCATTAAAGAATGGATATATTCATTAGATAGAGTGTCATTTGTACTTTCAAAGATTTTTGTGGATTCCTCTGCAAATTTAATAGCTTCTAATTTTTTGTTGACATCCTGAGTATGAATATAGATAGAAACTTTATCGCAAAGGGCCAATGCATATGTAGAATTAACACCAAGCAACTTTAGGGTATCACAGACTTCATTGATTTCTCGCATGGCCTCTTCGTGGTAACCATTATTGCTATAAAGCCAAGCAAGATTCTGTTTTAGCCCCAAATAATTTAGAGATCTTTTATTTTTATACAAATGCAAAGCCTTAATTGTATATGTTTGGGCCACTGTAAAATTGTTTAGATATGAATAGTTATCAGCTATAGCACGGTACACTATTGCCAACTTTTCTGATGGTATTTTATCTAAACTTATAAATTTGACACATCTTTTTAGCATTTCTATGCTTTCAGGATATTGATGATTCTCACCATAATATGTATTTAATAAGATGACGGCCATTATGTAGGATTCGTCTATATTTTCATAAAGGTCTTCATAAATCTGGACAGATTGTTTTCCAACTTCTATAGCATGTAGTATCTGTCCATCATGAGCGTAGCTAAGGCCAAGAAGACGTAATAATTCTGCAACTTCTTTATGCCTTGATCCAAAACTATTTCTTGCTTTACTTAAAGATTCTGTACTTAAAGCAATTGCTTCTTTGTAGAGTTTAGCATTTAAAAATTTATTTATTGCAATATCAAGTATTAAAAACTGTGCTTCCAGATCTTCTATTCTATCCGCTATCTGAAGAATCTCGTTTTGCAATTCATAAACCTTGCTCTTATTACCGTTCAAAATAGCTTCGTCTATTTGATGGAATTTTAGATTAGCAGAACCAATTAAATCAGACTGAGGCTCTTGGGCAAAACCTGAGATCGATATAATTAGTAGTAAAAAACAAAGTAAAAACTTCTTGTTCATAATTATATAATAGTTGATTGCAAATATACATTAATTCTATTGCATTTTCATCTTTTCTCAAAAAAACTTCACATTAATGTTTACCTTTTTTCTATTTAGGGTATTATTAGACGTAAACAACAAATTTAGTAACAAATTAAAAAAGTAAAATTATGGGATTTATTATTAGTTGTGTGATTTATATCGCAGTGTGTGAAGGAATCTGTAACATGCTTGATTTAACAGAATTCAAAGAAAAGGCATGGGTGTACGCCATAGTCGGTACAGTAGGTAGTTTCCTAATAAATGCAATGCTATCATAAAAAAACAAGAGTTTCTTGTTTACCTTTTCCTCAATTAGGGTATAATAAGATGTAAACAAAAAGTAATTAATAACAATTTAAAAATAAAAGAAAATGAAAAAGTTAGTTCTTACATTCGTCGCCCTCGTGGCAGTTGCAACAACAAGTTTTGCACAGTATTTCACGGTTTACAAACCATGTCCACCAGTATCTTATAACACACCATCTGTGTCATACAATGTGCCAAGAGTAACATACAGCACTCCCAATATTGTTAACTCCTACACAACCACAGTCAGCGGATATAGCCGTAGTAATGGAACACACGTTCAGTCTCATGTTCGCACCATGCCTAATGACACGAACTGGGACAACTATTCGACAAAGGGAAACAGGAATCCTTTCACTGGATCAACAGGACATCGTGCCAGAGACTATTCAAGAGATGCATACAATTATGGAGTTGGTCACACCATCCATACTGGTTCACGGGGCGGTCAGTACTACTATAACAGCAATGGTCGTAAGACCTATGTTCCCAAACGTCCCACATGGTAATCTATTAACGTGAGTTCGACGTAGACAATTGCAAGAGTCAGAGCTGTCACTCTTATGTCGAACTCACAAACACCAAACAACTCATGTTGTTTTAGAATTCCTTATCCTGAACTGGGATGTGAATCCAAAAAGTTCAGATAAATTGCTCCATCTATAATAATTTGATTATCTTTGCATGGGGAATAAATGACGGAAATACTATTATTATGATTCACAATATTCTTATGCAGGTGCAGAGCGACTCGGTGCCTAATTTACATAAAGCGGTGATTGACGTGGCGGAGAATATCCAGCAGGGAAACGTCCAGTGGAATAAGGTGATGGATCAGCTGATGACATGGGCTCTCGATGCCGGTCGCCACATTCTGATAGCCTTGGTCGTCTATATCGTCGGCCATTATCTGATAAAGCTGCTGAACTATCTGTTGGCAAAGCTCTTGGAGAAACGGAAGGTGGAAGTGTCGCTCCAGACATTCCTGAAGAGCTTCGTGAGCATTCTGCTCCAGGTCTTGCTGATTGTCACGGTTGTCGGGGCGTTAGGTGTGAACACGACGAGCTTTGCCGCTTTGCTTGCCTCGTTTGGCATGGCTGTAGGCATGGCATTAAGTGGGAATCTTCAGAACTTTGCAGGAGGCATTGTCATCCTGTTCCTGAAACCTTATAAGGTGGGTGACTGGATAGAGGCGCAAGGGTCGGCGGGCACCGTCAGTTCCATTCAAATCTTCCACACGATTCTACAGACAAACGACGGAAAGCTGGTGCATCTGCCCAATGGGGCAATGAGCAGCGGGGCTATCGTTAACTATTCACAGAGTCCTATGCGGCTTGTCGAGTGGGTGATGTCAGTTGAATACGGCGAAGATGTTGAAAAGGTCCGCCAGACGACACTGGATGTGTTGAAGTCTGATGCCCGCATACAGTCGGACCCTGCCCCTGTGGTATGGTTGAAAGAACTGGCAGCCAGTTCTGTTGACGTGGTTATCCGTTGCTGGGTGCTGAATGCCGACTACTGGGATGTGAAGTTTCAGATGACAGAGAAGATATACAATGCCTATAACCAGCAAGGCATAGGCTTCCCGTTCCCGCAAGTTACTGTACATCAAGCAGAAAAATAAATCTATTAAAATACAAGACCCTTTGTCATAGTCGAATATTTGATATTTTAGAAATAATATGTAAATTTGCAATTAAAACAAAACCAATAGAATCATGAAAAAACAGTTGTTATTATTCATCCTGCTGCTCATGTCCTTGATGGCGAGAGCACAAACGGAGATTAATGGAATTTACTATAATTTGAATTCCACAGATAAAGTTGCAGAAGTAACTTATCCATCAGAAACTAAGTACACGGGTAGTATTGTCATTCCAAAGACTGTTGCCTATGGAGGAGAGACATATTCTGTGACATCCATTGGAGAGTCTGCTTTCTGGGGCTGTTCTGGCTTGACTTCTATCACCATCGGCAACAGCGTGACATCCATCGGAGATCGTGCTTTCTGGGGCTGTTCCGGTCTGACCTCCGTGACCATCGGCAACAGCGTGACATCCATCGGAAACGAAGCTTTCTATAGTTGTACAAGCATAGAAAAGATTACGTTCCATTGCCAAGAAATAGAATCGCACTTTTGGATGCTGATGATGGAGTTGTCTCTTAAAGAGGTAATAATTGGCGATGAGGTTAAGAGTATTGGAGAAGGAGCCTTCTCTGGCTGTTCTAACTTGACCTCCGTGACCATCGGTAAAAATGTGACATCCATTGGAGAGGGTGCTTTCTGGGGTTGTTCTGGCTTAACCTCTGTGGCCATTCCCAACAGCGTGACAGGCATTGGAGACAATGCTTTCAAGGATTGCTCCAGTCTGACCTCTGTGACCATTGGCAGCAGCGTGGCATCCATAGGAGACAATGCTTTCTATGGTTGTACAAGCATAGAAAAGGTTACGTTCCATTGCCAAGAAATAGAATCGTGGTTTAGTAATATGAAGTCAATTAAGGAGGTTATAATTGGCGATGAGGTTAAAACTATTGGATATTCAGCCTTCTCAGGCTGTTCTGGCTTGACCTCCTTGACCATAGGCAACAGCGTGACATCCATTGGAGAGGGTGCTTTCTGGGGCTGTTCTGGCTTGATCTCCTTGACCATAGGCAACAGCGTGACATCCATTGGAGAGGGTGCTTTCTGGGGCTGTTCTGGCTTGACCTCCGTGACCATCCCCAACAGCGTGACTTCCATTGGAAGTGGTGCTTTCAATGATTGTATAAGTCTACCTATTGTAGATAACTATCGATATGCCGATACCTATCTTGTTGAAGTTGTAGATAAAACGATTGCAACATGTACAATAAAGGAAGGAACGCGTTTTATTGGGGAATCAGCTTTCTCTGGCTGTTCCGGTCTTACCTCCGTTGACATCCCCAACAGCGTGACATCCATTGGCAACAATGCTTTTCAAGGTTGTAGCGTTTTGTCTTCTGTAAGTATCGGCAAGGGGGTAAAAAGCATTGGATCGAAGGCATTTGCCAATTGTCCAGAGATTAAAGAAGTGTATTGCTATGCGAAAGATGTTCCTACGATTAGTAACGATACATTTAAGGATTCATATTATATAAAATGGGCTACACTTTATATACCAGAATCATCTGTTGACTCATATAAAGCGTCAGCATGGAGTGAATTCGGGAATATTGTTGGTATAACGGGAGGAAATGAAGGCGAAAGATGTGAAAAGCCAACAATCACATTGCTTGCCAATGGCAAAATCAAGGTGGAGAGTGCTACAGAGGGAGCGACTTGCGTAACGAACATCTCTGCATCGACTGCCAATCCATTGACAGACGAGGAGATAAGCTTGAGTACACCGCTAATCGTCTATACTGTTACTGCATACGCCACGGCAGAAGGTTATGATGATTCAGAAGTAGCCACCGCCACGTTCCGTTTTGAAGGAAATAAGGGCGACGTGGATGGTGATGGAAAAATAGACATCTCCGATTTGACACAATTGGTGAACATCATTTTGGGACAATAAATAACCGTTAGTATGAAAGAAATAATCAGTAATCGATTGTCAGCCCTGCGTGAGGTGATGCAACGCGAACATCTCGCTGCGTTTATATTTCCGAGTACGGATCCTCACAATGGAGAATATGTGCCCGACCATTGGAAAGGTCGTGAGTGGATAAGCGGCTTCAACGGTTCGGCAGGAACGGCTGTCGTCACGATGGACAGTGCCGCACTATGGACTGATTCCCGTTATTTCCTTGCTGCCGAAGAGCAGTTGAAGGGTACTGAGTTTCAGTTGATGAAATTAAAGATTCCCGGAACGCCCACCATTCCTCAGTGGCTTGGCGAGCAGTTGCGAGGTGCCTCTTCTACAGAAGTAGGTGTTGACGGAATGGTCAATTCCTTTGCATCGGTAGAAGCACTTATCGGTGAGCTTCGGAATCAAGGAGGTCTGACCGTCCGTACCAACTTCGACCCTCTGGCTCAGATCTGGACCGACCGTCCGCCCATCCCCACAGACAAGGTGACCATCCATCCGTTGAAATATGCCGGAGAAGATGTCCCTTCAAAGTTACAGCGAATCAGAAAGGCACTCAGGGGACAGCATGCCGATGGGATGCTGGTGTCTGCATTGGATGACATCGCATGGGTGCTGAACCTTCGGGGAACTGATGTCCACTGCACGCCGCTTTTCGTGAGTTACCTGCTGATTTCCACGACTTCAACCACCCTATATATAAATAAGGAGAAGCTGACACCGGAGGTCACCGCCTACCTGAAGAGCAACGGTATCGCCGTGGATGACTATGCCAATGTGTCGAAAGGACTGAAGGACTACTTTGAATACAACATCCTGCTTGATCCTCAGGAGACCAGCTATACATTATTTAAGACGGTGAAGTGTCAGGAAATCATTCGGATGAAGTCACCCATCCCTGCCATGAAGGCCATCAAGAATGAGACAGAGATCGTGGGTTTTAGGAATGCGATGCTGAAAGACGGCATCGCACTCGTAAAATTCCTGAAATGGCTACAGCCTGCCGTTGAGGCTGGCGGGCAGACAGAAATGTCACTTGATGAGAAACTGACTGCTCTGCGTGCAGAACAAGACGGGTTCCGTGGTCTGTCGTTCGACACGATTGCCGGTTATGAACATCATGGTGCCATCATTCACTATGAGGCAACGCCAGAGACTGACATTCCTGTGGAGCCGAAGGGAGTGATACTGATTGACAGTGGAGCGCAGTATGATGACGGCACAACGGATGTTACCCGAACCATTGCGCTGGGACCTGTCACCGAGGAACAGCGCCATATCTATACGCTGGTGCTCAAAGGACACATTCAACTTGAACTGTGCAAGTTTCCGATAGGAGCAGCCGGTACGCAGATGGATATACTTGCACGTATGGCGATGTGGCGTGAGGGCCTGAACTATCTGCATGGCACAGGTCATGGGGTAGGGCAGTATCTGAGCGTTCATGAAGGTCCCCATCAGTTCCGTATGGAATGGATGCCGGCACCCTTCCTCCCCGGCATGACGGTCACGGATGAGCCAGGCATCTATCTGCCCGGTAAGTTCGGTGTGCGTATAGAGAATACACTCTTAATAGTCCCCTATATCAAGACAGAGTTTGGCGAGTTCCTGCAATTCGAGTCGCTCACGCTTTGTCCGATAGACACCAGCCTCATAGATCTGGACATGATGCTTCCAGAGGAAATAGACTGGCTTAACAACTATCATGACTTGGTGTATGAAAAGCTGTCTCCTTATCTGACAGAAGATGAGAAAGAATGGCTGCGGGAAGCGACAAAAGCCGTCTGATAATCTGCCAGAAGACCATTTTTAGCGGATGCACAATTATTTTGCAACAAAAATCTGACAAATATTTGGAAGTTTCGCAAATAAACTGTAATTTTGCACCCGCTAATCATGGCCTCTGTCATGGTCGTGAGAATTATAAAGTCTAACAATTAAAACCATAAAGCAAAAAAATGATTATTGTACCCGTAAAAGATGGCGAGAACATCGAAAGAGCATTGAAAAAGTTCAAGAGAAAATTCGAAAAGACAGGTGTTGTTAAAGAATTGCGTAAGCGTCAGCAGTACAACAAGCCGTCTGTATTGAAGAGACTCAAGATGGAGCACGCCATTTACGTACAGAAACTGCGCGATAGCGAGGAATAAAAAATCCCCGTAAAATTTGGTGGTTTGAATTAAATTCGTTATATTCGTTGCCGAAAACGTGATGGTACGTGTGAGGCGGTAATGATGATAGAAGAATTTTTGAACTACCTACAATATGAGCAGAATCGCTCTGAGCTGACAGTAAAAGGCTATGGAGATGATCTTAAAGCCTTTGAGTCATATTTCAAAAATTTGGATGGTCATGATCTCTCGTGGGAGTCGGTAGACTCTGATGTCATCCGTGGGTGGATGGAGAGCATGATGGATAAAGGAAACACTGCCACTTCGATCAACAGGAGATTGAGTGCTTTGCGTTCCCTTTATCGTTTTGCCCTTTCCCGAAAGCTCGTGAGCAAGAATCCAACCCGTACGGTGGTGGGTCCGAAGAAAGGTAAGCCCCTGCCGCAATATCTTCGTGAGTCGGAGATGGATCGTCTGTTAGACGACTCGATGTGGAAAGATGATTATAATGATGTTCGCGCGCGTACTATTATTATTATGTTCTACGAGACGGGCATGCGTCTTTCTGAGTTAGTAGGACTGGATGATGAGGCGGTGGACTTCTTGAACCACCAGCTGAAAGTGACGGGTAAGCGAAATAAGCAGCGGGTTATTCCTTTCGGAAAGGAACTGGAAGAGGCATTAAAAAAATACATTGCCCTGCGCAATGAAGAAGTTGCCCAGCGTTGCGAAGCACTTTTCGTTACCAAAAGAGGGGAGCGGATAAAGGGCAGCCAGGTGCGTCAGGAGGTAAAAAAACGGCTCTCGCTGGTGTCAACACTGAAGAAACGCTCGCCACACGTGCTAAGGCATACCTTCGCAACTGCCATGCTGAACCATGAGGCGGGGCTTGAAAGTGTGAAGAAACTGCTCGGGCATCAGAGCCTGTCGACGACGGAGATTTATACTCATACGACATTCGAGCAGCTGAAACGGGTATATGCGAATGCCCATCCGAGGAAAGAATGATTGCCGACCACCGTGCCGGTAGTGAAATAACCTAAATATTAACCTTTAAATATAGGAGGTCTTTATGGAAATTAAGATTCAATCGATTCATTTTGATGCCACCGAGAAATTACAGGCGTTTATCGAAAAGAAAGTCGCCAAGTTGGAAAAATCATTTGAGGATATTCAGAACGTGGAAGTGCAACTGAAAGTTGTTAAGCCCGCTACTGCCATGAATAAGGAAACGAGTCTGACCGTCGCAGTACCGGGAGGAAAGCTTTTTGTAGAAAAGACTTGTGATTCTTTTGAAGAGAGTGTCGATCAGTGCGTAGATGCGATGAAGGTACAACTCACGAAATTCAAGGAAAAATTACGCAACAAGTAAAAAAATACAGAAAAAGTTTTGGCGATTAAAAAATAATCCGTATCTTTGCAGCCGTTTTACAACATGTCCTAATTGTGGGACCTAACGGCTGCAAGGATTTGCCTCTTTAGCTCAGTTGGCCAGAGCACGTGATTTGTAATCTCGGGGTCGTTGGTTCGAATCCGACAAGAGGCTCTCCAAGGAGACGAGGAGCATAGGACAAAGAAAAAATGGGTGGTTTCCAGAGTGGCCAAATGGGGCAGACTGTAAATCTGTTGTCTTTCGACTTCGGTGGTTCGAATCCATCACCACCCACTTCAGTAGAAGTTTTGCGGAAATAGCTCAGTCGATAGAGCACTAGCCTTCCAAGCTGGGGGTCGCGGGTTTGAGTCCCGTTTTCCGCTCTAATGCTGTAATAGCTCAGTGGTAGAGCACTTCCTTGGTAAGGAAGAGGTCCTGAGTTCAACTCTCAGTTACAGCTCTACTTCTGTTCTATTTTTATATAGATGGTAGAAAAACAGATTATTCAACATTAAATAAATAAAGAAAAGCTATGGCTAAAGAGCAATTTGTGCGCACCAAACCGCACGTAAACATTGGTACGATTGGTCACGTTGACCACGGTAAGACAACTCTGACAGCTGCTATCACCACCGTTCTGGCAAAGCAGGGTCTCTCTGAGGTTAAGTCTTTCGACCAGATTGACAACGCTCCTGAGGAGAAGGAGCGCGGTATCACTATTAACACCGCTCACGTTGAGTATGAGACTGCTAAGCGTCACTATGCTCACGTAGACTGCCCGGGACACGCCGACTATGTGAAGAACATGGTAACTGGTGCTGCTCAGATGGATGGTGCTATCCTCGTAGTTGCTGCTACTGACGGTCCTATGCCTCAGACACGTGAGCACGTTCTGCTCGCTCGTCAGGTAAACGTTCCCCGTCTGGTGGTGTTCCTGAACAAGTGCGATATGGTTGAGGATGAGGAGATGCTGGAGCTCGTTGAGATGGAGGTCCGCGAGATTCTGGAGCAGTATGAGTTCGAGGATGATACTCCTATTATCCGTGGCTCTGCCCTCGGTGCACTGAACGGTGTTGAGAAGTGGGAGAAGAAGGTTATGGAGCTTATGGATACTTGCGACACTTGGATTCAGGAGCCTCCTCGTGCTACCGACAAGCCCTTCCTGATGCCTGTTGAGGACGTATTCTCAATCACAGGTCGTGGTACTGTAGCTACAGGTCGTATCGAGACTGGTGTTATCCACGTTGGTGATGCTGTTGAACTGCTCGGTCTTGGTGAGGACAAGAACTCAGTTGTAACTGGTGTCGAGATGTTCCGTAAGATCCTGGATGAGGGTCAGGCTGGTGATAACGTAGGTCTGCTGCTCCGTGGTATCGACAAGAACGAGATTAAGCGTGGTATGGTGCTCTGCCACCCAGGTCAGATCAAGCCATTCAAGAAGTTCAAGGCTTCTATCTACGTACTGAAGAAGGAAGAGGGTGGTCGTCACACTCCATTCGGAAACAAGTATCGTCCTCAGTTCTACCTCCGCACCATGGACTGTACAGGTGAGATTACACTGCCAGAGGGTGTTGAGATGGTAATGCCTGGTGACAACGTTGAGATTACTGTTGAGTTGATCTACGCCGTTGCTCTGAACAAGGGTCTGCGTTTCGCTATCCGTGAAGGTGGCCGCACCGTTGGTTCTGGTCAGATCACAGAAGTATACGAGGATTAATTGAAATCTATATGAATGGGTTCCCGTCCTTTCCGGGCGGGAACTATTTTACGGGAATAGCTCAGTTGGTAGAGCATCGGTCTCCAAAACCGAGGGTCGTGGGTTCGAGTCCTCCTTCCCGTGCTAAATAGAAGATAATATGTATAAGAAGTTTGTGAACTATTGCAAAGTTTGTTATGACGAACTTGCGCATAAGACTACTTGGCCAACGCGTGCCCAGTTAACACACAGTGCAGTGGTTGTATTATCTGCTTCCCTTATCATTGCACTTATTGTGTTTATCATGGACTCATGTTTCCGTTGGATAATGGGTGTTGTTTATCCTGGTTAAATCTACAAGGAAATGGCTGAAACAGGAAAGAATTGGTATGTTTTACGGGCTGTGAGTGGTAAAGAGGCTAAGGTAAAAGAATATATCGAAGCTGAGATTAAACACAATCCGTTATTACAGACACATGTTTTTCAGGTACTTATACCTATGGAAAAACATGCTTCTTTGCGTAATGGCAAGAGGGTTGTCAAGGAGAAGATCAGTCTCCCTGGCTATGTTTTTGTTGAGGCCTCTTTAGTTGGTGATGTTGCGCATACGCTGCGTTTCATGCCGAATGTATTAGGATTCCTTGGAGGTTTGGATAATCCTTCACCTGTTCCACAAGCTGACATTAATCGTATGCTTGGCAATGCTGAGGAGACCGAACTGGTTGATGAAGTCAGCGTTCCTTATGTCGTCGATGAGACGGTTAAAGTTACCGATGGTCCGTTCAGTGGATTCAATGGAGTTATTGAAGAAGTAAACGCTGAAAAGCGTAAGCTGAAAGTGATGGTTAAGATCTTCGGACGTAAGACTCCGTTAGAGCTTAGTTTTATGCAAGTCGAAAAAGAAGGGTAGTGTGTTGTTACGGATGCACGACATTCTTTTTATAAAATCAACATTATAATTATAAAACAATGGCTAAAGAAGTTGCTGGATTAATCAAATTACAGATTAAAGGTGGCGCTGCTAATCCCTCTCCTCCAGTAGGACCTGCTCTTGGTTCGAAGGGTATTAACATCATGGGATTCTGCAAGGAGTTCAACGCCAGAACTCAGGATAAGGCTGGAAAGATCATTCCTGTTGTTATCACTTATTACACCGACAAGTCATTCAGCTTCGAGCTCAAGACTCCTCCTGCAGCAGTTCAGCTCAAGGAGGCTGCAAAGGTTAAGAGCGGATCTTCACAACCTAACCGCCAGAAAGTTGCATCAGTAACTTGGGATCAGGTGCGTGCTATCGCTGAAGATAAGATGAAGGACTTGAACTGTTTCACCGTTGAATCAGCCATGAAACTTGTTGCCGGTACTGCTCGCAGTATGGGTATCACAGTAAAAGGGGACTTCCCTGGTTAATTAACTATAAACTTCAATTAAAGAGATGAGTAAACTGACAAAAAATCAAAAATCAGTAGCTGATAAGGTTGAAGCAGGGAAGGCATACACACTCAAAGAGGCCACAGAGCTGGTGAAGGAAATCACCACCACTAAGTTTGAGGCTTCTGTTGATATTGATGTACGCTTAGGTGTTGACCCGCGTAAGGCTAACCAGATGGTTCGTGGTGTTGTATCACTTCCGAACGGAACTGGTAAGGTGACACGTGTGTTGGCTCTGTGTACCCCTGATCAGGAAGAGGCAGCAAAAGCTGCTGGTGCTGATTACGTTGGTCTTGAAGAATACATTGATAAAATCAAAGGTGGATGGACCGATGTAGATGTTATTATCACTATGCCTTCTTGCATGGGTAAGGTAGGACCTCTGGGTCGTGTGCTCGGTCCTCGTGGTTTGATGCCAAACCCAAAGAGTGGTACTGTGACTATGGATGTTGCTAAGGCAGTAAAAGAGGTTAAACAAGGTAAAATCGACTTCAAAGTTGATAAGAACGGTATCGTTCACACCTCTATTGGTAAGGTGACAATGACTCCTGAGCAGCTTTATGGCAATGCTAAGGAATTCCTTGCAACTGTTATCAAGTTGAAACCTGCTGCTGCTAAAGGTACATACGTGAAGAGTATCTTTATTTCTAGCACAATGAGTAAGGGTATCAAAGTTGATCCCAAATCTGTTGAGTAACTCTAAAAGTTTGAAAAAATGAGGAAAGAAGTAAAAGGTACTATCGTTGTTGAACTTGGTGAGAAGCTGAAACAGTACAGCCACTTTTATCTGGCAGATGTTACTGGTCTGAATGCTGCTGAAACAAGTGATCTGCGTCGTAAGTGCTTCAAGCAGGATATAAAGATGGTTGTTGTTAAGAATAACCTTCTTCATAAGGCTTTAGAGGCAAGTGAGATAGATTTCGAACCTCTTTATGCTGCTTTGAAAGGCAACACCGCTGTGCTCTTCTGTAACACAGCTAATGTTCCTGCCAAGTTGCTGAAAGAGTATAAGGACAAAAAGAAAGAGATTCCCGCATTGAAGGCAGCTTATGCTGAGGAAGGTATCTTCGTCGGTGCTGACAAGCTGGATGAACTTTGTGCTATCAAGAGTAAGAATGAGCTTATTGCTGATGTTGTGGCTATGCTGCAAGGTCCTGCACAGGGTGTTATCTCTGCTCTTGAGTCAGGCGCTAGCACCATTCATGGTGTACTTGAGACTTTAAGTGAGCGTCCTGAGTAATTTAATTCATAAAATTATCAATAAAAAACATTAAAATCAAATAAAAATGGCAGACATTAAAGCTATTGCTGAAGAGTTGGTTAATCTTACAGTGAAAGAAGTTCAAGAGTTGAAAACAGTCCTTAAGGACGAGTATGGTATTGAGCCTGCTGCTGCAGCTGTTGCTGTAGCTGCTGGTCCTGCAGCTGCTGCTGGTCCTGCAGCTGAGGAAAAGACATCTTTTGATGTTGTCCTCGCTGAGGTTGGTGCAACAAAGCTTCAGGTTGTAAAGGCCGTTAAAGAGGCTTGTGGTCTTGGTCTGAAAGAGGCTAAGGATCTCGTAGACGGTGCTCCTGCAACAATCAAGGAAGGTCTCTCTAAGGAAGAGGCTGAGAACTTGAAGAAGACTATCGAGGCAGCTGGTGCTAAGATTGAGCTCAAGTAATCGATTTTAGATTTCTTTTAGAAAATACGGTTAGGATCTTCCCAGTCGGTGGGTCCTAACCTTTTTGTGTCTTTTATATTTATTAAGATGGCTTCAAAACTTGTTGATAACAGAATTAATTTTGCCAGCGTACATAATCCGATGCCTTATCCGGATTTTCTTGACGTGCAGTTAAAGTCTTTCAAAGACTTCTTACAGTTGGACACACCACCTGAAGAGCGCAAGAACGACGGCTTGTATAAGGTGTTTGCTGAGAACTTTCCGATTACTGACACCCGTAATAACTTTGTCCTTGAGTTCCTGGATTATTTTATCGACCCGCCTCGTTATACGATAGACGAGTGTCTTGAGCGTGGTCTGACCTATAGTGTTCCTTTGAAAGCTAAGATGAAACTGTATTGCACAGATCCTGATCATGAGGATTTCGGTACGGTGACATCCGACGTGTTCCTTGGAACCATTCCCTATATGACCGAAAACGGCACCTTTATTATAAATGGTGCAGAGCGTGTTGTGGTATCTCAGCTCCATCGTTCACCCGGTGTGTTCTTCGGTCAGGGAGTTCATGCAAATGGAACCGTTCTTTATTCAGCTCGTATCATTCCTTTCAAGGGATCATGGATCGAGTTTGCCACTGATATCAACAATGTGATGTATGCCTACATTGACCGCAAGAAAAAATTACCCGTTACGACACTTCTGCGTGCAGTAGGTTTCGAGCATGACAAGGACATTCTTCAGATCTTCGACCTTGCCGAAGAGGTAAAGGTTACAAAGAAGAACATGAAAGAGGCCATTGGCCGTAAGCTTGCTGCCCGTGTGCTGAAGAGTTGGAACGAAGACTTTGTTGATGAGGATACAGGTGAGGTTGTTTCTATCGAGCGTAACGAGGTTATCATGGAACGTGAGACTGAACTCACAGCCGATAACATCGTAGAGATCCTTGATAGTGGTACAGCTTCTGTTCTTCTTCATAAGGATGCTGAGATGGCCAGCAAATATGCCATTATCTTTAACACCTTGTCCAAGGATCCCAGTAACTCTGAGAAAGAGGCCGTGCTGTATATCTATCGTCAGCTGAGAAACGCTGAACCGCAAGATGATGCCAGCGCACGTGAGGTGTTCCAGAACCTCTTCTTCTCAGACAAGCGTTATGATCTGGGTGAAGTTGGTCGTTACCGTATTAATAAAAAACTTGGTCTTGACACGGATTCAGATATTCGTGTGTTGACCAAAGACGATATAATTGAGATTATCAAGTATCTCATTCAGCTGGTGAATTCAAATGCTACAGTCGATGATATCGACCACCTCTCCAACCGTCGCGTTCGCACTGTTGGTGAGCAGCTGAGTAATCAGTTCTCTATTGGTCTGGCACGCATGAGCCGTACCATTCGTGAGCGTATGAATGTGCGTGACAATGAAGTGTTCACACCGACTGACCTGATTAATGCAAAGACAATATCCAGCGTTATCAACTCTTTTTTCGGAACCAATCCGCTGAGCCAGTTTATGGACCAGACCAACCCGCTTGCTGAAGTGACACATAAGCGTCGTCTCTCAGCACTTGGTCCTGGTGGTCTTTCTCGTGAGCGTGCCGGATTTGAGGTGCGTGACGTACACTACACCCACTATGGTCGTCTCTGTCCTATTGAAAGTCCTGAAGGTCCGAATATCGGTCTTATTTCTTCATTGTGTGTCTATGCAACCATCAATGAACTCGGATTTATTGAGACTCCATACCGTAAGGTGATGGGTGGTGTCGTTGATCTGAAGAACGAAGATGTTGTCTATCTGACAGCAGAAGAAGAGCAGGAACATATTATCGGTCAGGGTAATGCTCCTTTGAAGAAAGACGGTTCGTTTATCCGTACCTATGTAAAGTGCCGTCAGGATGCCGACTTCCCTGTTGTTGCTCCTTCTCAGGTAGACCTTATGGACGTATCACCTCAGCAGATTGCCTCTGTATCTGCCGGACTTATTCCTTTCCTTGAGCACGATGACGGTCACCGTGCGCTGATGGGATGTAACATGATGCGTCAGGCAGTTCCCCTTCTTCACAATGATGCTCCGATTGTCGGTACAGGACTTGAGAAGCAGGTGTGTGAAGATTCACGTACAATGATTGTTGCTGAGGGCGACGGTGTAATCGAGTATATTGATGCAACGACAATTCGAATTCTCTATGATCGCACAGAAGATGAGGAGTTCGTCAGCTTCGAGCCTGCACTCAAGGAATATCGTATTCCAAAGTTCCGCCGTACAAACCAGAACATGACCATCGACCTGCGGCCTATTTGTAAGAAAGGTCAGCGTGTCAAGGCTGGTGACATCCTCACTGAAGGTTATGCAACTGAGAATGGTGAACTTGCCTTGGGTCGTAACCTGCTTGTTGCTTATATGCCTTGGAAAGGATATAACTATGAGGATGCCATTGTGCTTTCTGAACGTCTTGTCCGTGATGACGTACTCACATCTGTACATGTAGATGAATATTCTCTTGATGTTCGTGAGACAAAGCGCGGTATGGAAGAATTCACTGCGGATATTCCTAATGTCAGTGAGGAAGCAACGAAAGACCTTGATGATAATGGACTGATTCGCGTCGGTGCCCGTGTTGAGCCAGGTGATATTCTTATTGGTAAGATTTCTCCTAAGGGTGAGAGTGATCCTTCTCCAGAAGAGAAACTGCTTCGTGCCATCTTCGGTGATAAGGCAGGCGATGTGAAGGATTCTTCACTGAAGGCAAATCCGTCACTTAGTGGCGTGGTAATCGACAAGAAGCTTTTCTCTCGTGCCGTTAAGACACGTGATTCAAAGAAACGCGATAAGGTTATCCTTGCCAAGATTGACGAAGAGTATGAGGCAAAGAACGAGGATCTGAAGGATATCCTTATTGACAAGCTGCTGATACTTACTGAAGATAAGACCAGTCAGGGCGTCAAAGATTACACTGGTGCTGAGATTATCACAAAGGGCAGCAAGTTTACCACAGCCGTTCTCAAGAATCTTGAGTATGATGGAATTCAGTCGAACGACTGGACAGGTGATGAGCATACAGATTCCCTGATACAGAAGCTTATCATGAACTACATCCGTAAGTACAAACTGTTGGATGCAGAGATTAAGCGTCGCAAGTTTGCCATTACGATTGGTGATGAGCTGCCTTCTGGCATCCTGCAGATGGCTAAAGTCTATGTTGCCAAGAAACGTAAGATCGGTGTCGGTGATAAGCTGGCTGGACGTCATGGTAACAAGGGTATCGTTTCAAAGGTTGTACGCATGGAAGATATGCCGTTCCTTGAGGATGGTCGTCCTGTAGACTTGGTGCTCAACCCGCTGGGTGTGCCTTCTCGTATGAACCTTGGTCAGATCTTTGAGGCTATTCTTGGAGCTGCTGGCCGCAAGTTGGGTGTTAAGTTTGCCACACCTATCTTTGATGGTGCCAAGTTGGATGATCTTTCCGAGTGGACAGATAAGGCAGGACTTCCACACCTTTGCTCTACCCATCTGTATGATGGTGAGACAGGTGAGCAGTTCGACCAGCCTGCAACAGTAGGTGTCACCTACTTCCTCAAGCTCGGTCACATGGTTGAAGATAAGATGCACTCTCGTTCTATCGGTCCGTACTCACTGATTACCCAGCAGCCATTGGGTGGTAAAGCCCAGTTTGGTGGACAGCGCTTTGGAGAGATGGAGGTATGGGCACTCGAAGCATTTGGTGCCAGCCATGTTCTTCAGGAGATTCTGACCATTAAGTCAGATGACACCGTTGGCCGTAGTAAGGCTTACGAGGCAATCGTCAAAGGTGATACAATGCCTTCAGCTGGTATTCCTGAGTCCCTCAACGTGCTGTTGCATGAGTTGCGTGGTCTTGGTTTGAGTATCAAGCTCGACTAATCGGAGATAACAAGGTTATTAGTTAAAAGATAAATATTTGAAAGCATGGCTTTTAAAAAAGATACAAAGGTAAAGAATAATTTCACGAAGATTACCATCGGTCTTGCTTCTCCCGAAGAGATCTTGGAAAATTCGTTTGGTGAGGTAACCAAGCCCGAAACCATTAATTATCGTACGTACAAGCCCGAACGTGATGGTTTGTTCTGTGAACGTATTTTCGGTCCGACGAAAGACTATGAGTGCGGCTGTGGTAAATACAAGCGCATCCGTTATAAGGGAATCGTTTGTGACCGTTGTGGTGTAGAGGTTACAGAGAAGAAGGTTCGTCGTGAGCGTAGCGGACATATTGAACTTGTCGTTCCTGTTGCTCACATCTGGTATTTCCGTTCGTTGCCTAATAAGATTGGATATCTGTTGGGTATGCCGACGAAAAAACTGGATGCCGTCATCTATTACGAGAAGTATGTCGTTATTCAGCCGGGTCTGTTTGCCGGTAAGAAGTCAGCTGAAGGTGAAGAAATCAATGGTTCTCACATGATGGACCTCCTTTCAGAGGAGGAATACATGGACATCATTGATAATCAGTTGGATGCAAACAACAATTATCTTGATGACAGTGATCCGAACAAGTTCATTGCCAAGATGGGTGCAGAGGCTATCTATGACCTTCTTGAGAGACTTGATCTTGACGCATTGTCCTATGAGCTTCGCGACCGTGCCAATAACGATTCATCTCAGCAGCGTAAGACAGAAGCCCTGAAGCGTCTGCAGGTAGTGGAAGCATTCCGTGCATCGAGAGAAATCAACCGTCCGGAATGGATGATCATGAAGATCATCCCCGTTATCCCGCCAGAGCTTCGTCCGCTTGTACCGCTGGATGGTGGCCGCTTTGCCACATCTGACCTCAACGACCTTTACCGTCGTGTGATTATTCGTAACAATCGTCTGAAGAGACTGGTTGAGATCAAGGCTCCTGAAGTAATTCTCCGTAACGAGAAACGTATGCTGCAGGAAGCTGTCGATTCATTGTTTGACAATTCACGCAAGTCTTCTGCTGTGAAGAGCGAGAGCAATCGCCCGTTGAAGTCTCTTTCTGATTCACTGAAAGGTAAGCAGGGACGCTTCCGTCAGAACCTCCTTGGTAAACGTGTAGACTATTCTGCCCGTTCAGTAATCGTTGTAGGTCCTGAGTTGAAGATGGGTGAGTGCGGTCTTCCAAAACTGATGGCTGCCGAACTGTACAAGCCGTTTATCATCCGTAAGCTCATTGAGCGTGGTATCGTGAAGACCGTAAAGAGTGCAAAGAAGATAGTTGATCGTCGCGAACCGGTTATCTGGGATATCCTGGAGAATGTGATGAAGGGTCATCCTGTCTTGCTCAACCGTGCACCGACACTGCACCGTCTCGGTATTCAGGCTTTCCAGCCCCGAATTATTGAAGGTAAGGCTATCCAGCTTCATCCGTTGGCATGTACTGCGTTCAATGCTGACTTCGACGGTGACCAGATGGCTGTTCACCTCCCATTGAGTAATGAGGCTATTCTTGAAGCTCAGATCCTGATGCTTCAGAGCCATAACATTCTGAATCCTGCTAACGGCGCACCTATCACCGTGCCTTCTCAGGATATGGTGCTTGGACTTTATTATATCACGAAGATGCGTCCGGGTGCTAAAGGACAAGGACTTACATTCTACGGACCAGAAGAGGCTATCATTGCCAATAACGAAGGCAAGTGTGACCTGCACGCTCCCGTGAAGGTGATGGTCGACGACATTGTCGATGGTAAGCCTGTTCGTCACATGGTAGAGACATCTGTCGGTCGTGTGATTGTGAATGGCATTATTCCGCAGGAAGTCGGATTCTTCAACGACATCATTTCTAAGAAGACACTTCGTGGAATCATTGCAGATGTGATTAAGCACGTGGGTATGGCCCGTGCCTGTGAGTTCCTCGACGGAATCAAGAACCTTGGATATCGCATGGCTTATGTTGCCGGTCTTTCATTCAACCTCGATGACATCATTGTTCCGCCTGAAAAGGAAAGCATTGTTGCCAAGGGACAACGTGAGGTGGATGAGATTCAGGCTAACTATGACATGGGATTCATCACTGATAACGAGCGTTACAATCAGGTGATTGATGCTTGGACACATGTAAACAACGAGCTTGGTGATATCCTGCTGAAAGAAATGACAGAGGCCGACCAGGGATTCAATGCAGTCTATATGATGCTGGATTCTGGTGCTCGTGGATCTAAGGACCAGATTAAGCAGCTTTCAGGTATGCGTGGTCTGATGGCTAAACCGCAGAAGGCCGGTGCAGAAGGACAGCAGATTATCGAGAACCCGATTCTTTCTAACTTTAAGGAAGGAATGTCTGTGCTTGAGTACTTTATTTCTTCTCACGGTGCCCGTAAAGGTCTTGCCGATACTGCTATGAAGACTGCCGACGCCGGTTATCTGACCCGTCGTCTTGTAGACGTGTCACATGACGTGATTATCACAGAGGAAGACTGTGGTACACTTCGTGGCTTGATATGTTCGGCTCTCAAGAATGGCGATGAAGTGATTTCTTCTCTGTCAGAGCGTATCCTTGGCCGTGTGTCAGTTCATGATATTATTCATCCTACAACAGGCGAACTTATTGTTGCTGCCGGTGAGGAGATTACAGAAGACAAGGCGAAAGCCATCGAGAATTCTCCTATCGAGAGTGTTGAGATTCGTTCAGTTCTCACCTGTGAAAGCAAGAAGGGAGTATGTAGAAAGTGCTACGGCCGTAACCTTGCTACTCAGTGTATGGTTCAGAGAGGTGAAGCTGTTGGTGTGATTGCTGCTCAGGCTATTGGTGAGCCGGGAACACAGCTTACCCTTCGTACGTTCCACGCTGGTGGTGTGGCTGGTAATGCTGCCGCCAATGCTTCTATCGTTGCAAAGAACGATTCTCGTCTTGAGTTCGATGAGCTGCGTACCGTTCCGTTCGAAGAAAAGGGTGCAGACCTTAATCCTCGTAAGTGTGAGATGGTCGTAAGCCGTCTGGCAGAAGTGCGCTTTATCGATCCTAACACTAACATTGTCCTTTCTACATTGAACGTGCCTTACGGTTCTTCTTTGTATTTCAATAATGGAGACATTGTAAAGCGTGGTGATTTGGTTGCAAAGTGGGACCCATTCAACGCTGTCATTGTTACCGAGTATTCTGGTAAGTTACGTTTCCGTGATGTGGAAGCAGGTGTGACATTCAAGGCTGAGACCGACGAGACGACTGGTCTTACTGAGAAGATTATCACAGACTCCAAGGATCACACGAAAGTTCCTACTTGTGACATCCTCAACCAGAAAGGCGAGGTTATAGGAACCTATAACTTCCCTGTAGGTGGTCACGTCGTTGTGGAAGATGGTGCCGAAATCCGTACTGGTGAGACACTTGTGAAGATTCCGCGTGCCGTGGGTGGTGCTGGTGACATCACTGGTGGTCTGCCACGTGTGACAGAGCTCTTTGAGGCTCGTAATCCGAGTAATCCTGCTGTCGTCAGCGAGATTGACGGTGAGGTGACCATGGGTAAGGTGAAGAGAGGTAACCGTGAGATTATCGTAACCAGTAAGACTGGCGACCAGAAGAAGTATCTCGTGAGCCTTTCTAAGCAGATTCTTGTACAGGAGCACGATGCCGTACGTGCAGGAACTCCGCTTTCAGACGGTGTCATCACACCAAACGATATTCTTGCCATTAAAGGTCCCACCGCTGTTCAGGAGTATATCGTGAACGAGGTACAGGATGTGTATCGTCTGCAGGGTGTGAAGATTAACGACAAGCACTTTGAGATTATCGTGCGTCAGATGATGCGCAAGGTTCAAATCAACGATCCGGGTGATACGACATTCCTTGAGCAGGAACTTGTCGACAAGCTCGACTTCGCAGAGGAGAACGACCGCATCTGGGGTAAGAAAGTTGTCGTTGACGCTGGTGACTCCGAGAACCTGAAACCAGGTCAGATTGTTACAGCCCGTCGTCTGCGCGATGAGAACTCCAGTCTGAAACGTCGTGACCTCCGTACCGTTCAGGTGCGTGATGCAGTGCCCGCCACATCAACTCAGATCCTGCAGGGTATTACCCGTGCAGCATTGCAGACCAAGAGCTTCATGTCGGCCGCTTCCTTCCAGGAGACCACAAAGGTTCTTAATGAGGCTGCCATCAAGGGTAAGGTTGACTTCCTTGAGGGTATGAAGGAGAATGTTATCTGCGGACATTTGATACCTGCTGGTAC
>Ga0247611_10002814_pt1 | contig 27005 bp, 16 predicted proteins | sample 177DNAGHGhighgp2_FD_192422 | JGI IMG/M metagenome (GOLD analysis project Ga0247611, IMG submission 192422) | Sheep rumen microbial communities from Palmerston North, Manawatu-Wanganui, New Zealand - 1770 DNA GHGhigh gp2 | ecosystem: Host-associated > Mammals > Digestive system > Stomach > Rumen... | reverse complement strand
CCTTGCCTTAAAGACTGCCTTAAACTCTCCCACACTACGGTTAAGCAGCAACATCTGCAGCGCTGCCACATAATCCAGGAACAGGCGCACTAACATCACCCTACGCAGCCTTCTCTGCGGCAGGTTCTTATAAAGCATGGTCAGGTTATTGCGGAAGTTAAGATATGTCTTCCTTGGATTACCTTGCGGCAATGTTCCTCCTCCAAGATGGTACGCCACACTCTGTGGCACACACACCACCTTCCTGCCTTTCATATTAAGTCGCCAGCAAAAATCTATCTCCTCACAATGGGCAAAGAAACGTCCGTCCAGTCCGCCCGCCTGCCAGTAGTCTTCACGACGCACCATAAGACAAGCTCCCGTGGCCCATAACACCTCAGCTACATCGTCATACTGTCCGCAGTCCTTCTCCACCGTGCCAAACACCCTGCCACGACAAAACGGATAGCCATACTTATCCATATAACCACCGCAAGCGCCTGCATACTCAAAATACTCTGGATTAACATCGCTGAGCAACTTAGGCTGACATGCCGCCACCTCCGGATGGGCATCCATATACGTCGTCATGGCATTGAGCCATCCCTCGCCTACCCTCACGTCACTGTTAAGCAGTACATAGTACTCCGGCAGCGGTCTGTTCTCAGCCTTGTTCTCCTCCTCATATTTTGCAAAGGACTTGTTATAACCGTCTGCGAAGCCCCAGTTTCTATCCAATGTGACCACACGCACCGTGGGGAACTCGCGCGCCAGCATCTCCAACGAATCATCAGAAGAGGCATTATCTGCCACAACAACCTCCGCATCACCACTGTTAGCAACAATCGAAGGCAGGTATTTCCGCATCATAGCAGAGCCGTTCCAGTTGAGAATCACTATTGAGACACTGCCGTGAGCTGCCGGCTCCCCCCCGAGGAAGGATGAAGTATATGTATTTGCTGTATTCATTTATTTCTCTTAATCAAAAGGAATAAGAAGAAGACCAACGACGGCTCCTCCTACATCTTCCACACATGGAATAATCTGGTTATACTATTCAAGTTTCGCTTTAACTCAACTTGTTGGGTTATCAGGTTCTTGCTTAGGCAAGCGTCACTGCGTGCCGAGCGATAAGGTCGTAAGGTCATGAGGTGAAATATGTTTAATTGTGGTGAATCGTTGCCTAATATCACCTTAAAACCTTGAAGTGAAGCGACCTCAAAACCTTAAACCTCAACGAAACTGAAGCTTGCGAAAGTTGAGTTATACTATTATATATAAGGTGTAAGCCACAAGCCCCCCTTGTATATTGCAAGGAGAGAAAGAGGAAGAGCCTTAAACAAGGGCCTCAACCCTCAGCGCACTCTTGTCATGGTTAAAACCACCTAACCTCACTCTGACTATCTTGTTGTCATATTCATCTGATGCCATACGAGCCGGCAGCTCCACCCTGACATAATTAGGTGTAAAACCATGCATTGCTTTTCCACGACTCGCCTTCTCAAACAACACGTCCACCTCCTTATTAATATATAAGGTGTAGAACTCCTCCGTCTTTCTGTTTGACAACTCTATAAGCCTCTGACTACGCAAATGCTTATCCTGGTCGCTTACCACATAAGGAATCTTGAGCGCCGCCGTGCCCGGTCGTTCACTGTAAGGGAACACATGCAACTGAGTAACTGGCAGCGATTCCAGCAGACTGTAAGTCTCCTCAAAGCACTCCGGGGTCTCGCCGCGACAGCCAACCATCACGTCCACACCTATAAATGCATCAGGCATCAGTTCCTTAATCTTATATATCTTCTCCGCAAACAGCTTAGTGTCATAATGGCGGCGCATAAGGCGCAGCACCTCATCGCTTCCGCTCTGCAGCGGAATATGAAAATGAGGCATAAAGGCACGACTGCCGGCACAGAATTCTATCAGCTCATCAGAAATAAGGTCGGGCTCCAGACTGGATATCCTGTAACGCTCTATGCCCTCTATACTGTCAAGAGTCCTCACGAGGTCAAGGAAACTCTCCCCTGTGGTACGACCGAAATCACCTATATTAACACCTGTCAGCACTATCTCCCTGCCCCCCTCACTGACCACCTGGCGCGCCTGTTCTGCCAGCGAGGCTATTGAAGCATTACGACTGTTGCCACGCGCAAACGGTATGGTGCAGTAGGTACAATAATAGTTACACCCATCTTGCACCTTCAACCAGAAGCGGGTACGGTTACCGCGACTGCAACTCGGTGCGAATGACTTTATGTCGCGTGTTTTCTCTACCTTATATGTTGACTCCCTGTTACCCGAGCCCCACTTCTCGCTAAGAAAACCTATAAGATTAGCCTTCTCATTACTTCCCAGCACCAGGTCAACGCCCTCTATATCACATATACGCTCGGGCGACAACTGGGCATAGCACCCCGTCACCACGGTGAAGGCTCCTGGGTTCTTCTTTATCATACGCCGTATAGCCTGACGGCATTTGCGGTCTGCCACCTCCGTCACGCTGCACGTGTTAATAAGACAGATGTCAGCCTTCTCACCATCCACGGCGGTATGCACACCCATCTCCTCCAGCATTCTGCCGAAGGTGGATGTCTCCGAGAAGTTTAGTTTACAACCTAAAGTATAATAAGAGGCACTCTTGCCCTGAAAAGCCGATGTATCTATCAAAGTTTTGAGTTATGAGTTATGAGTTAAAACCCCACCCCAGCCCTCCCAAAGGGAGGGAGCATTAATTGGCTCGTGGGAAAATTATTAATTCAGAGACGAAGTAAGTTCGCCATCTATGATGACAAAGTTACTAAAAAAACGTCGTACAGGCAAATAAAAGGCGCCCTAAAGTGTCAAAATCAGCCTTGTGCACGAACACAAAATAATTTTAACTTTTATTTACAGTTTGTAATTATCATATTATCAACACGTTGCAAAAAAGTTACAAAAATGGTCAAAAAAAAAGTAAAAAAATGTTTGTGAGTATTGGAAAAAGTGGTTAACTTTGCAATGTTTTAATAAACAAGATTGTTTTACAGATTTTTAAAAGCTTAGAAAAAATGAAGAAATTAGTTTTCATGTTCGTAGCAATGGCTGCAATTTCATTTGCATCATGTGGTAACAAGACAGAGCAGGGTGCTGCACAGGACACAGTTGATACAGCTGCTGTTGATACAGCTGCTGCTGACACTGCTGCTGCTGACACTGCTAAGTAATCTCACATTACGAACAGTAAAAAAGCTACACTGCCGGTCTGACGAGAGTCACCCCGGCAGTTTTCTTTTTGTCTTTATTTCACCTGTTTTGGTGACACTTTGATTTTCCGTACCCCCGAAATACGGCGATATTTGCGAGCAGCTTGCAAGTTGCTCGCAAATTCTTTATTCTCGCGAATTACAGAACTTGTTAATTATCACCTGGTTAGCATCCATGCCGTTTTCCTCCCCTCGTTTTTCCGTCATAAAAGCTATCAAATCACGTTGTAAAAGCATAGCTTTCACGATGTGAAAGCTATCACTTCACACCATGAAAGCTATCGAATGACAGTGTGAAAGCTATCGAATGACACAAGAACCACATAATAACACCTCAAAAAGCTGCCACAAAGGCTTCTTTATAAGAGCTTCCTCTTCTATTTTGCAACTATCAGCTGACTCTCCGCAAAAAACAAATTGTCATGGATACATACATTTTTATGTCTTTTTGATACATCATGACGATTTAACGTACCATGACAAAAAAATAAAGAAAAAAAATATCGTGTCTATCAAAAAAACTTAGTATCTTTGCATATATTCATTTACAAACTATGAGAAAATCTATTACTATTCTAACCATTGCCATGCTTGGAGGCATGGCTCACGCTGAGACAGCGAATGACTCTCTTAATCTCAATGAGGTTGTAGTTACAGGAACACGCAACGCTACTGACACACGCCACCTGCCTATGACAGTGTCAGTGATAAACCGTGACCAGCTGACCGTAGGACAGCAAAGCAACGTGCTGCCTACCGTGATGCAGCAGGTGCCGGGAATGTTTGTCACGAGCCGTGGCGTCATGGGCTACGGTGTTTCCACCGGCGGCTCGGGCGGCATCAGTGTACGCGGACTCTCTGGCGGTGCCGGTCAGGCCATGGTGCTCATTGACGGTCATCCGCAGTACCAAGGATTGTTTGGTCACCCCATATCAGACAGTTACCAGACACTTATGGCCGAGCGCGTAGAGGTGGTGCGCGGACCAGCCTCTGTACTCTATGGCTCTAACGCCATGGGTGGTGTAATGAATATCATCACACGTAAGACAAAGAAAGACGGAGTATTCACCGACGTAAGCCTCGGTGCCGGCAGCTACGGAACAGCACAGGCAGAGGTGAGCAACCAGATAAGGAAGGGCGGTTTCTTCTCTACCGTGGCAGCACAGTACAGCCGCACTGACAACCATCGTCCCAACATGGGCTTCGAGCAGTATGGCGGCTACATAAAGTTAGGCTACGACTTCTCACAGTACTGGAGTGCATACATTGACCTCGACCTCACACACTTCAATGCAAGCAACCCCGGCACCGTAAGCGTACCAAAGGCTGAGAACGACCAGTATATCACACGCGGCGCGGCAAGCCTTGTAGTGGAGAACCACTATGGCAAGACAAGCGGTGCGATAAGCATATACGACAACTTCGGCATACATAAGATTAATGACGGCTATAACATCAACGGCGGCACACCGCAAACCGACCTCTTCCGTTCAAAAGACGCCGTGGCAGGCTTCTCCCTGTGGCAGAGCATCAGCTTCTTCAAGGGCAACAACGTGACCGCCGGCTTTGACTATCAGAACATCTATGGCAACGCATACTATACGAACCGTGAGACCGGCGAGCGCGTGACTACACCGAAGCGCAAGATGCAGAGCGCACGCAACCACGAGGATGAGTATGCCGGATATGTGGACTTCCGTCAGGACCTGGCACAGTGGCTCACCATCGATGCCGGCGTACGCTATGACTACCACACTGTAGCTGGAGGCGAGTGGATACCACAGGGCGGCATCATCATCCGTCCGGTAGCCACTGGCGAACTGAAGGCTTTGGTAAGCAAAGGTTTCCGCAACCCTACCAATAAAGAGATGTATCTGTATGGCACTGCTAACCATGAGACACTGCGTGCTGAGCGTATGTGGAACTACGAGTTGTCATGGCGTCAACGTCTGGGCAGCCTCAACTATGGTGCCAACGTGTTCTACATCAATGCCGACAACCTGATACAGACTGTAGCAGGCAAGAATATCAACACCGGCGAATTGAAAAACTGGGGCTTTGAGTTTGATGCGGCATATCGTTTCTCTCAGCACTTCAGCGTCAACACCAACCACTCTTTCCTCGGCATGAAGAAAAAAGTCATTGCCGCTCCTGAATACAAAGGCTTCATCGGAGCTGACTACACCTGCGGCAAATGGACAGCCAACGCTGGTGTGATGTATCTGAACGGACTCTACACCAGCGCTGACGACAAGCAGAACGTTTGTCTGGTCAACGCTTCCGTGGCATACCGCCTTACAAAGTGGCTGCAACTGTGGGCACGCGGCGAGAACCTGCTGGCACAGAGCTACGAGATTAATGCCGGCTATCCTATGCCAAGAGCCACCTTCATGGGTGGAGTGAACCTGAATTTCTAAAAGAATAAATCCTATAGGGACTATAGATACTATAGTAACTATAGTCCCTATAGGATCTATAAGCACCATAAAAAACTATAAACAACAACTAACTTACATCCATGAGAAAAAAAGCTACAATCTTAGCAGCACTGCTGATGATGTCATTAGCAGCAATGTCACAGAGCAAGGTGTATTTCACAAAGGAGATAACACCTGAGTCATTAGTTAAGATATACAAGGCGCTGGGCGTGAAGCCCCATGGGCGCGTAGCCGTAAAGATTTCCACAGGCGAGGGCGGCAACACCCATTACCTGAAGCCTACGCTGATACGCAACCTTGTGGATGAGGTTAACGGCACTATAGTAGAGTGCTGCACAGCATACGGCGGTACACGCCAGGACATAAACAAGCACTGGGAGACCATACATGAGCACGGCTTCGACTCACTCTTCGCCGTGGACATAATGGATGAATACGGTCAGATGCGCATACCCGTGCAGGACAAGACGCACATGAAGTACGACATAGTAGGCGACCATCTCGCAAACTACGACTTTATGATAAACCTTGCCCACTTCAAGGGACATGCCATGGGCGGATTTGGCGGTGTAATGAAGAATGCCAGCATAGGCGTGGCATCAACTGCAGGCAAACGCTATATACACACTGCAGGCAAGACCGACGACCCGAAGTTAGCATGGACTCCAGACTATCTTGCCAAGGGCGAGACACAAGACCTGTTCCTTGAGTCTATGGCTGCTGCGGCACAGGCCGTACACAATTATTTCTCAGGCCAAGTGGTGTATATCAACGTGATGAACAACATGTCTGTGGACTGTGACTGCGACGGTCACCCGGCGAAGCCAGAGTTGCAGGATATGGGCATCATGGCATCACTCGACCCTGTGGCTGTAGACCAGGCATGCCTTGACAAGGTATTCAACTACCAAGGTAAGCCCGGCGATGACAACAAACCGCTAATCCAGCGCATCAACCGCCAACACGGCACCTACATCACAGACTATGCAGAGAAGATAGGACTGGGTTCAAAGAAATACAAACTGATAAATCTGGACAAGTAGTTAAGATATTTAAGGAGTTAAGGAGTTAAGGAGTTAAGGAGTTAGGGAGTTAAGGAGTTAGGGAGTTAAGGAGCTAAGTAGTTAAGAAGTTAAGAAGTTAAGTAGTGAAGACTTATGTATTTGACTCGTTGGACAGCAGACGTAATGTCTTAACTCCTTAACTTCTTAACTTCTTAACTTCTAAACTCCAAACTCCCAAACTCCTGAAAAAAAATTTGCTTATTCAAGATACTTTTTGTATCTTTGCCTGAAAACCAAATATAATACTATGTTACAAGAAAAAGACCTAAAACAATTAGCTGCCAAAGGTATAAGTGAGCAGCAGATTGAAAAACAGCTGAAACAGTTTGAGACAGGATTCCCCTTTCTGCGCCTTGAGGCGGCAGCAGCCGTAGGCAAAGGCATCATAGCACCAACGGCAAGCGAGCAGAAAGACTATGTAAAGGCATGGGAAGACTATAAGGCCGAGGGCAAGGAGATAGTAAAGTTCGTTCCTGCCAGCGGTGCTGCATCACGTATGTTCAAGGACATGTTTGCCTTTGTTGACGCAGACTATGATGTCCCCACCACTGACTTTGAGAAGATATATTTCGCACACATCAAGAGCTTCGCTTTCTATGATGCTCTCAACGAGTCTTGCAAGAAGAACCTGGGCAAGGACATAGACACTCTTATAAGCGAAGGCAACTATAAAGCCGTGGCTGCACAGATGCTGCATGCCGACGGACTGAACTACGGTCAGTTGCCTAAGGGTATGCTGTTGTTCCACAAGTATGCGGAGGGAGCACGCACACCTATGGAGGAGCACTTGGTGGAAGGCGCACTCTACGCTGCCTCCAAGGGCAAGGCAAACGTACACTTCACCGTCAGCCACGAGCACCTGCCACTGTTCAAGCAGCGTGTGGCAGAGAAGATGCAGCAGTATGCCGACAAATACGGCGTGACATACAACATCACCTTCTCTGAGCAGAAGCCATCTACAGACACCATCGCTGCCAATGCCGATAACACTCCGTTCCGCAACAGCGATGGCTCACTGCTATTCCGTCCGGGTGGCCACGGATCACTCATTGAGAACCTCAACGAGATATCTGCAGACATCATATTCATAAAGAATATAGACAACGTGGTACCTGACAGGCTGAAACCTGAGACCGTTGAGTGGAAGCAAGTGATAGCCGGCGTACTGGTTACACTGCAGAAACAGGCGTTTGAATATATGAAGATACTTGAAAGCGGACGCTATGACCATGCCAAGCTTGAGGAGATAATACGCTTCGTACAGCAACAGCTATGCTGCAGAAAACAGGACATAAAGGACCTGGAGGACGCTGAGCTCGTAATATACCTGAAGAAGAAACTGAACCGTCCTATGCGCGTTTGCGGCGTGGTAAAGAACGTAGGTGAACCAGGTGGCGGCCCATTCCTTACCTACAACCAAGACGGCACCGTTTCCCTACAGATACTGGAGAGCAGCCAGATAGACAAGTCAAACAAGGAATATCTGCGTATGTTCACCGAGGGAACACACTTCAATCCCGTTGACCTCGTATGCGCCGTACGCGACTACCAAGGCAAGCCGTTCAACCTGCCAGACTTTGTTGACCCTACAACAGGCTTCATATCTGAGAAGTCAAAGGGCGGCAAGGAACTGAAAGCTCTTGAGCTGCCAGGATTATGGAACGGAGCGATGAGCGACTGGTCAACAGTCTTCGTGGAAGTGCCATTGGGTACATTCAACCCAGTGAAGACCGTCAATGACTTGCTGCGCGAACAGCACCAATAAGAGTCTTATAAACGCAAACAACGGATTTCACGGATTACACGGATTTTTGCCATTGCTGATTATCAGCAGGTTATCAATCCGTATAATCCGTGAAATCCGTTGTTAAAGCTACGTCATGCCCTTGTATATATACTGTGCGATGAAAACTTGAGACGCTACATACGCTTCACAGATTTTACGCCCTTAATATTTTGCAATTTGCGGATAAGAGCCTCCAGTCGAGAGGTATCATCCAGAGCCACGGTAATGACTCCTTTGAACAAACCGTCATCACTGTCAATATTGATGGATCTCAAAGCGGTATTCTCCTCTTTTGATATTACAGACGTTATATTGTTTACTATGTCGATGTCGTCATTGCCTATAACCTGCATGGTAATATCATAACGACCGGAGCCTTTCTCACTCCAACGGGCCTTGACGATACGGTAGCCGTAACGCGAACGCATCTCAGGAGCGTTGGGGCAATCCTGCCTGTGTATCCTTATGCCGCCAGACACCGTGACAAAGCCGAACACATCATCACCATATATAGGATTACAGCATTTTGCCAAAGTGTAGTCCACCCCTTTCAAGTTACGGTCTATAACGAGCACATCATCATCACGACGCTCCTTCAAGACATACTCAGACGCACTCTTACGAGGTGCGCCCTCGCCGTCATCGCCTGCCGATACCTGTGGGTTCTTCAACTCCATGTAACGGTCTATGACAGTCAAGACGTCAAGTTGCTCGTTGGCTATGGCTATATAGAAGTCTGACACTTCCTTATACCCCATCTTCTTTATCAGTTGCTGCAGAAGTGGTTCGTCAACCTCTATCTTCCTGTTCTTGAAGCGACGGTAGAGCACCTCACGGGCATACAGTCCGTCAGCAGCCTGCGCCTCCTTTATGGCTTGGCGTATCTTGCTCTTAGCATGGGATGTCTTCACTATCTGCAGCCAGTCACGCTTCGGCTTCTGCTGAGCCGATGTCAGTATCTCCACGGTGTCACCGGAATGCAGTTCCTCACGTATCTGCACATTACGACCGTTTATACGCGCGCCTACGCACTGGTTTCCTATGCGTGAGTGTATAAGGTACGCAAAGTCAAGCACTGTAGCTCCCATGGGGAACTTCTTTATTTCTCCCTTAGGAGTGAACACAAACACCTCATCTTCATAAAGATCCATGCGGAACTGGTCCATCACCTGCATGTCATCTCCTGCCTCCAACGCACGCCTTACTATGGCAAGCCATTCCTCCATGCCGCCGCCACCGGCCTTAACACCCTTGTAACGCCAGTGGGCTGCCAGTCCGTGCTCAGCTATCTCATCCATACGCTCGGTGCGTATCTGTACCTCCACCCACTTCTGCTCCGGACCGAGCACCGTGATGTGAAGCGACTCATAGCCGTTGCTCTTAGGCACACTGAGCCAGTCGCGCAGACGCTTAGGATTAGGCTGGTACATATCTGTGATAATGCTGTAAACCTGCCAACAGTCCTTTTTCTCCTGCTCTCCCTCACTGTCAAGGATGATACGTATGGCAAAGAGGTCATAGACACCCTCAAAGGGACACCGCTGCTTCTTCATCTTCTGCCAGATGGAGTGAATGGACTTGGTGCGCCCTTTCATGTGAAAGCGCAGTCCGGCTGCCTGTAACTTCTCACGGATAGGTCCGATGAAGTCATTGATATACTTGTCGCGCGCACGCTTGGTGGCAGACAGTTTTTCCTTTATATGATAATATGCGTCATGCTCAAGGTACTTCAATGACAGGTCCTCAAGCTCACTCTTCAACTTATACAATCCCAGCTTATGCGCCAATGGGGCATAAAGATAGCTTGCCTCCTCTGCCACACGTCGCTGTGACTCAATATCCGTCACATTGCGTATCTCACGCATCACATTGACCCTGTCAGCTATCATGAGGAGGATAACCCTCATATCCTCCGCAAACGAGAGCAGCAGGTTACGGAAATTCTCTGTCTCTATGACCGGAGTCTTCTTATAAAGTTCCTGTACGTGCAATAAACCTTGCAAGATATTCTTCGGTCCTGCACCGAAATCACGTTCCGCCTCATCAAGCGTATAGCTGTCATTAAGCACCAACGGTGTGAGGAGCGTGGCTATCACACTGTCACGACGCAATCCTATCTCATTAACGGCAATATAGGCGGTCTGCATAGACATAAGGATAGGATTCAGCCCAAAGGTGTCCCTGTCTATCTGTCCCTCCCTGATTGCAGTAAAAAGAATACGGCGCAACCTCCCTTCGTCGTCGGGAAGCAACGCCGTATTCAAACGTATTCTGAGACTGTTTATAATGCTCAGAGCTTTGTCTTTCTCTCTGCTGTCAAATATCATTTCTCTGTCATGTCTCCTTCTATGTAAAGTCTTACCATCTCCGGGGTGCCGTTAGAGCGTACCGTGATGGTCTTCTTGAAGTGTCCAGGGAACTTACCCTGACCGTTATACACAACCTCTATTGTTCCCTTAGCGCCAGGAGCAACCGGTGTCTTTGTGTGCTTAGGCACTGTGCAACCACATGATGCAACAGCCTGATTGATGACAAGAGGCTTGTCTCCTGTGTTGGTGAAAGTAAAGGTGCACTTCTGAGTGGCATTAGCCTCAGAGAATGTGCCAAAGTTGTGTGATGTCTTCTCAAAAGAGATTGCCGGCTCAGCCATAATGTTCATGCTCATAGCCATGAGCATTATGAATAAGGATAGTGTCTTTTTCATTATCTTATACATTTAATTATCATTCATTATTATTGACTATCTTACGGGTGGAAAGGTTTAATTATACCAATTCAAAGAATTCAGACGGAGTCTTACGCTTCAGGTCCTCCACCTTGAAATCCTTACCCATCACCAGACCGTATGACCTGAGTGTCTGCTCTATGGTCTTGAGCGCCAACACAGGATGGTTGTTTTCCTCACTGAGATGACACAGCCACACATGTTTGAGGTTTGCCGTAGCATAGTTTGCCAAAGCCTCTCCGCAGTCCTTGTTTGACAAGTGTCCCGTAGGACCGTCTATCCTGCTTTTCAGGTGTGCGGGATATGTTCCGCCATGCAGCATCTCCGTATCATAGTTGGCCTCTATAACAAGATAGTTGGCCTCTCCTATGTAATGCTGCATCTGCTCTGTCACATGGCCTACATCCGTCATCAGACAGAACACCACGCCATCAGCCTCAATGCGGAATCCCACATTGCCAGAACTATCATGTGGCACTGCAAACGGAGTAACAACAAACTCCCCCATCACCTGAGACTTGTCTTTTTCTATCAGCCTGCAGTTATCTGAGGGTATCTTCTTCGGTACGCAATAATTGCGCCCTATTCCTGCATGTACTTCTTGTGTGGCATATACAGGTATATTGAATTCGCTGCTGATTACGCCTACGGCCTTTATGTGGTCGGCGTGGTCGTGGGTTACAAGTATGCGCTTCACATTACTCAGGCTCAAACCGCACTTATGCAAATGGTTCTTAACAGAGCGAATACCCACACCGGCATCTATCAGCATTGCGTCATTATCAGTCTGGAGATAGTAACAGTTGCCACTACTGCCACTGCCCAGTGAAATGAATTTAAGCATTTTTTAGTTTATATTTTATGCAAAAGTACCAAAAAAGTGCGGTTTATCCAAAAAAATAACTTACCTTTGCTTATATTTTAAGAATTATTCAGACTATGACTGAAGAACACCCCTTGACTCCCCAACCGACACTGGCGGTATATAAAGCCAGTGCTGGCAGTGGTAAGACGTTTACACTTACCATTGAATACATAAAGTTACTTTTGCTTAATCCCTATGCGTATGAGAACATCCTGGCTGTGACATTCACCAACAAGGCTACAGAGGAGATGAAGATGCGTATTCTGTCACAATTGTATGGACTGAGCCATGGGTTGCCGTCATCTGACAGTTACCTGAACGTACTGATGAATGACATGGATGTAAATGAAGAGTTTGTACGCAAGCAGGCTGGCAAAGCCCTAAGTTTGTTGCTGCACAACTATCATTTCTTCCGTGTACAGACGATAGACACCTTTTTCCAAGGTGTGTTACGCAACCTTGCGAAGGAGTTGGGACTCAACGCAAACCTACGCGTGGGACTGAACAACGAGCAAGTGACAGACCAGGCCGTGGACCAATTGATTGACGGGGTTACCAGCGACAAGAAGTTGCTGGACGTCGTAGTAAGATATATGAAAGACAGACTTGATGATGACAAATCATGGAACGTGATTGCAGACATCAAGCGCTTCAGCGGCACAATATGGAGCGAAGTGTATAAACAACACAGGAAAAAGATGGATGTTGTATTTGCCAACGACGCTTTTTTTGATGAATACCGCAAAGAGCTTACTACCTTACGCAATAAACTTGAAGGCAAATACTCAAAAGAAGGACAATATGTGCTGGATATCGTAACCAATGCCGGACTTGACATTGACAATGACTTCAAAGGCAAGGGGCGCAGCATCATGAATTACTTCAAGAAACTCAGCAACGGAGAATTTGCTGCCTCTAATGTTCGCAACAAGACTGTCGAGGCCTGCATGGACAATGTTGACGCATGGGTTGCAAAGAACTCTGACAATGAGCAGGAGGTAAGGGATTTGGTAGAAAGCACTCTTATACACAAGCTCAGGACGATAGAGGGGTTCAGACCCGATGATGCATGTAAATATAACACAGCACAGGCAACGCTGAGACACCTGAATGACCTGAGACTGCTGAAAAGGATAGAGGACTGTGCCAAGCAACTCAATGCCTCCGTCGGACGCTTTATGCTGAGTGACACTCAGACATTGCTGAAAGACGTAATGGAGGACAGTGACTCTCCTTTTATATTTGAAAAGATAGGAGCGCGCCTGGAGCATATCATGATAGACGAGTTTCAAGACACCAGCACTGTGCAATGGAAGAACTTCAGAGTATTGCTGGAGGACTGTATGGCAAGAGGATGTAGTAACCTTATTGTGGGCGACGTGAAGCAAAGCATCTACCGTTTCCGCTCGGGCGACTGGCGTCTTCTAAATAACATTGAGAAAGAGGTGCCAAGTGACCAGATATCGTTCCACCCCATGACGACCAACTGGCGTTCTACACGAAACGTGATAGAATTCAATAATGCATTCTTTGGAAAAGCAGCAGAGATAGAGGTTAACAATCTCTTACCTTACTCGTCGGAACGTGCGCAAGAACTGAAGAAAGCATACGCTGACGTAAAACAGGATGTGCCCGCAAGCAAACCTCAGGAGGGTTTAGTACATATTGAACTGCTACCTGAAGACATGTATGATGAAATGTGTGAACGCACACTTGACACCATTATATCTCTTGTGGAGGGTTACGGCATAAAGCAAAGCGACATAGCCATACTCGTAAGAAATGGTAACGAGATAAGCAAGATTGCGGAATACATAGAAGAGACAGGCGCCGGCATTAAGATTGTATCGGCAGAGGCTTTCAGACTTGATGCTTCAAAGGCTGTCAACACTATTATTGATGCCATGACCTTATTGGCACACCCCAATGACTCCGTAGCACGCGCATCACTGAGCCGCAATGTTACAGATGAGCAATTACAGGCGTTTGATGAAGAATATGACACTCTTACAGATATGTCTCTCCATGACATGGCAGAGACTCTGTTAAGACTCTTTGCTCTCGGCGAAATAACAAAAGAGGGTGCATACGTCACTAAATTCTTTGACTACCTACATGACTTCACGGCAGACATGACTCCCGTATTAGAGGATTTCCTTTCTGCATGGAGCGACGACATCTGTAACAAGACAATACAGACAGCAGAGTGTGACGGCGTACGCATAATGACAATCCATAAGAGTAAGGGATTGGAGTTCAAGCATGTAATACTCCCCTACTGCGATTGGAAGCTGAATCCCTCACATGCCGTAATGCTATGGTTGCACTCTGATGAAATGCCTTTCTCTAAACTTCCCATTATACCTGTGGACTATTATTCCGTAAACACACTAATGGATACCTTATATGAGAAAGACGGCATTGAGGAACATATACAGACTGTGGTTGACAACCTTAACCTGCTATATGTAGCCATGACACGCGCCGCCCATTCTTTATTCATATTAGGCAAGCGATACAAGCCATCTGCACGGAGCAAAGGCGATGAGAATCCTAAAGCCACCATACGCTCTAAGATAATAGAAGACGTGATTAAATGTCTGCCGGATAAAATAAACGGCGTGCCCCTGCATATTGACGGAATAGAAGATGCAAGTCAGCCTTTGACACTGACATACGGTCAACTTACAGATATGCGCAAGGATGTAGAGGAAAAGACCTCTGCAAGTCCAGTCGCAACAGATATTGACACTTCCCCTGTCAATGTATTCGATATCATTCCCCAACAGATTGATGTACCTGTATTATCGTATGAGAATAAGGTGGAGTATCGACAGAGTAACGAAAGCAGGCGTTTCTTGGATGACTCCATAGACGACAATGACCGTCAACGTTACATACGCATCGGTACGATAATGCACCAGATATTTTCCCGTATCCATACTCTTGATGATGTAGAACCCACATTAAGGAACATGGAAACAGACGGTCTGCTATATGATGACTCCCTTACGAAAGAAGACTTACTGGCCCAATTACGCCAGAAATTCCAAAAGCCTTTGGTAAGGGAATGGTTCGCCCCTAAGTGGACCGTGCGTAACGAGTGCTCTTTGATTACGAAGGATGGGGAATATCGTCCAGACCGTGTAATAACTGACGGCAAGGAGACAATTGTCATTGACTTCAAGTTTGGCAAGCCTCATGATGAGCACCGCGAACAAGTAAGGCATTATAAACAGTTATTAGAAGAAACAGGATTGCCTAATATTAAAGGCTATCTTTGGTATGTATCACTAAACAAGGAGGTTGAAGTATGACGTTCCTAAGTGTTGTAGCAAAGGATTTATTAGATAAGGCAGGCAATGACTTGTCTGGATATAACGTGGTGTTTCCAAACAAACGCGCGGCACTCTTCTTTAACAAAGCCTTGTCACAACACTGTGACAAGCCCATCTGGAGTCCTACCTATCTCAGCATAGATGATATCTTTACAGAATACAGTGATGCGGAGAAGGGAGACCACATACGTTTGGTCATCGAGCTATACAATTCGTATCAAGAGGTGACGCACCTTAAAGAGTCTTTGGATGAGTTTTACAACTGGGGAGAGCTGATGCTGGCAGACTTTGACGACGTTGACAAGCATCTTGCCGATGCACAACGTGTATTTACGCTCATTGGAAATCTGCATGAGTTAGACAATGTAGAATACCTGACTGAGGAGCAGCAGAAAGTGTTGCAACAGTTTTTCAGCAACTTCACGAAGGAACATAACAGCGAACTAAAACGACGTTTCTTAGAACTGTGGAACAAGTTCTATGACATATACACCAACTACCAAGAACGATTAAGGAAACAAGGCATCGCATACGAAGGTATGCTTTATCGCAATGCCCTTGAGAAGATAAAGCAACAGACACCGGAAGGTAAATATATATTTATAGGCTTTAACCTTCTCAACGATGTAGAGCAACAACTTTTCCTCATTCTGAGCAAAGAGGGAAAGGCCAAGTTCTATTGGGATTACGATGCTTATTTCATTGACAGCAAACCTAACAAAGTAAGCCATGAGGCCGGGAAATATATAAAGGAACACTTGCGTCACTTCTCTAACGAACTGCAATATGACAATCCTATTTACCAGCAGTTTCTGAAAGAGAAGGACTTGACATTTATCTCTTCATCCACAGACGACCTACAAGTGCGCTACATCTCAGAGTGGCTTACCCCCGAGCGCATCGCGGCAGGCAGGCGCACAGCCATTGTACTTGCAGACGAGTCTTTGTTAGAGACAGTACTACACTGCCTGCCACCCACTGTGAAACACGTCAACATTACGACTGGCTACCCCTTGTCACAAGCCCCCATAACTTCATTCGTACGAATACTTATGATTGCGCTTGAACATGGGTCGCTTACCTTGCATAATGTAAACGCAATATTACGACATCCATACGCTAAATATATCAGCGAGAAGTCAATAGAGCTACATAAAGCCCTAAATGAGAGGAAAATATTCTATCCTAAGGAAAACGACCTCGCACTTGACGAGCAGCTCAAAAGGCTATTCTCTCCTGTAGGGAAAAGTGAAGACCCAACGATGAGCGACAGACTGATATGGGCTGTACGCACCATAGCACAAAACATACGCGACGTGGCTGACGATTTCCACAACGAAGGTGTCTTCCGTATGTACACGCTGCTTAACAGATTAAAGTCTATACCTGAGGTAACCGAACAGACCTCTCTGTACCCACGCCTGCTGACCCAGATAATACAAAGCACATCAATACCTTTCCACGGCGAACCGCTTGAGGGCATACAGATAATGGGAGTACTAGAGACACGAAACCTTGATTTCGACAACCTTCTTGTATTGTCATGCAACGAGGGATGCCTACCGGCGAAGGTGAATGACAGCTCTTTCATACCACACAATGTCCGTCGTGCCTATAATCTGACAACGGTGGAAAATAAGGTCGGCATATATTCATATTACTTCCATCGCCTATTGTCACGCACAAAGAACGCCACCCTTATATATAACAGTTCCACAGAGGACGGACGTACAGGTGAGATGTCACGCTTCATGTTGCAAATGATGGCAGAGACGCCGTTTGACATAAAAAGGGCGACACTCGTATCAGGACAGGATGCTACACCGTCAACGCCTAAAGAAATCACGAAGACTGACGACATGGTTCAGAAACTGCTGGAGCGCAAGGAATTCTCTCCGTCAGCATTGGGCAAATACCTGCGTTGTCCCATCTCTTTCTTCTACCAATATGTCGCAGGCATCAGCGAGGATGATGACAGCGACGAGGAGGAGATGGACAGTCGTGCCTTCGGAAAGATATTCCATTATGCGGCAGAAAGAATGTACAAAGACTTCACAGGCCGTGAAGTGCCACGTCAATACCTTGAGGACCTGCTGAAGGAGAAAGGCAACGTTACCCTGAAGAGATTCGTTGACGAGGCTTTCCGCAAAGAACTGTTTCAGATTAACGACCCGAAACGCCCCACACCTGAGTTAGGAGGACTGCAGGTGGTAAACCGCGAGATGGTAATACAGTTCTTACTCTCTCTCTTACATTACGACATAAGGCGCAGTCCGTTCCAGATACGCGCCTTGGAGCAACACATAAACCAAGAAATCAACGTAACAGTAAACGGCAACAAGAAAACAATAAAAGTTGGCGGTATAGCCGACCGCATAGACGTATGCGATGTAGGCGGAAAGGAAAGCGTAAGGGTCATTGACTACAAAACCGGTGTGCTATCCAGAAAGCTCAACATGAGCAGCATAGATGATATCTTTGACTCTACACAAGTGAAGAACCACTCCAACTATTTCTTGCAAGCTCTGCTTTATTCAGGAATATTGTATGACAATGGCGAGACCAAGCCGATAACACCGGCATTGCTATACCCTCACCACGCTTCATCAGACGACTACACTCCTGCCCTATTCATCAACAAAGAGGCCATAAAAGATGCCAAAATCTACATGGAAGATTTCTACGAAGGACTCACCACGCTGATAGAAGAGATACTCAATGCAGACATTCCGTTCGCATTGCCATCAGACATGAGCCGTTGCACCAATTGCCTGTTCAAAAAGCTATGCTATTAGTTCTTGGAGTGTCGTGGTGAAGACTCTGTGAGGAAGCCATGACGGTAAGCATATAACAACTCACGCAGGTCCTCTATCTGCTTTTTCAGTTCCTTACCACGGTCTGTATCCTCAACATGCAGGCGGTGTCCTGTGGTGGCAACTATCTGCGTAGTTGACTTAATGTCACGTCCCTCCTCTACTGCCGTCTCCACATTCGTGAACGGTTCATGCTGCACCAGTTCAAACTCACGACTATGATACACCAGTGTATATCCGGCTATGCCAGTTTCCTTATGATACGGTTCAGCAAAGCCTCCGTCTATAACCATCAGCTTTCCATTTGCTTTGATGGGTGTCTCACCTTTCTTTACATGTACAGGCACATGTCCATTGATAATATGTCTGTTGGCATCAGTCACTCCGAAGGCATCAAGCACGGTGTCTGCCATACGCTCTGCCGTCTGCTCGTCCTTATCACGCAACTTAAAATACCATCCTTTCTCCTCTACATGTGTCTCTTTCTCTGCAAGGAAGTAACGCTCAAAGGTTGCCATCTTCGACTTATCAAACAGAGAAGAGTCACGTCCACACCACAAATACAGGAAATAGTCGCGAGCATATCTTTTCTCCTCTGCCGGAGTATCAGCAGCAAAGGCTGAGCGCACTAACATTCCTGTACGCTTAAGCAACAATCTGCCCGAGCATTTCACACCAGGCATTATCTCCACCTCACGCAGCGTACCGTCCTCATTGAGAGGTATAGAGGCATGGAACAACAGGTTATTGTTGTATATGGCATACATACATCCATGCGTCAGCAAGGTACGGATATGTCTGCTCAGTTTCTCTGACACCCTGAACGAATGGTGCAAGCGCTCCATCAGCGTCTTCTCCTCCTCTGTATATGCATTTGGAGCATCAGCACTGACAGTAGGAAAACACATGTCAAGCATTTTGTATTTCTTACCGTCAAGAGAACAAGTGCCGTCCTCAAAATCTATATGCGACAACAGACAGCGCTCATTCATCTCCCATGACGGGTTACGCTGTATTATCTGCGCCTCAGCCTTAAACTGCAATATACTGACGGCCTTGTGCATCATAGCCATCAGGCGCAGAGTCTTCTGGTCAAAACGGTCTTTGTTTTCCTGATTCAATATAGGATAAAACGCCTCACAAGGGTCGTCTCCGTATGTCTCCATGGCAAACGTGGCAAGCGGCATCAGGTTAATGCCGTAGCCATCCTCCAATGTCTGCAAGTTTGCGTATCTCAATGACAGGCGTATCACATTGCAGATACATGCGTCATTACCAGCGCACGCGCCCATCCACAACACATCATGATTACCCCACTGTATGTCCCAGGAGTGATATTCAGACAACTTGTCCATGATGATATGTGCACCCGGACCACGGTCATACACGTCGCCCAGTATATGTAACTGGTCAATAGCCAAACGCTGTATCACATTGGCAAGCGCCGTGATGAAGTCATCTGCACTGTCTGTGGATATTATGGTATCAATGATAACATTCACATACGCAGCCTTATTAGCCTCATCTGTGCGTGTGTGCAACAACTCCTCAAGTATATAGCTGTACTCCGCCGGCAATGACTTGCGCACCTTTGAGCGTGTGTACTTTGAGCTAATCACGCGGAACACCTTCACCAACTGATGCAGCGTCATACGGTACCACTCGTCCAAGTCCTCCTCACGCGCCTTTATCAGCTCCAGTTTCTTCTCCGGGTAATAGATGAGCGTGCACAACTCTTTCTTTGCCGCCACAGGCATATACTCGCCGAATATCTCATTCACTTTCTGCGATATGCGTCCTGAGGCGTTCTTCAACACATGCAGGAAAGCCTCATGCTCTCCGTGTATATCCGCAAGGAAATGCTCTGTTCCTTTCGGCAGGTTAAGTATGGCAGAGAGGTTTATTATCTCCGTTGATGCTGCTGCCGCATTAGGAAAAGACTTTGACAGCAGTCTAAGGTAATTTATGTCGTGCTCTATATTGTACTTCAATTCTTCAATCCTTATATTCTTAGAATATATCATAACCTTGAGGCAGGTTATAGCTATCCCTCAATCTTCTCTGTATTCTCACCGTGAACGATTTCAGATGCTGATGCTGCAGCTCTTCTGCCACCATATCCTCATCAAAATCAATGTTGCGGAACATGTCATACAGCTCTACCCACTGCCTCATGGTCATACGCTTCATGGTCACTCTCTTCGCTCCGGCTATCATCTTCACCACCTTTATCTCTTTCTCTTTGTCGGCAGGTATTGCTATCTTTCTTGTTTTAGCGTCAACATCCGCAAGTGATATGCGGTTCTTCGCTTTCTTACTCTTATACCGTCTTACCTTACTCACATCGAGCAAAGGCGGCATAGGCCGTTCCATCTTTCTCGCTCCCTCCGTCAGCAGGTCTGTCACGTCCTCATCATAGGCATACAGATAGATACGACGGAATGATAGTCCTTGGTTCTCTGGTAATACGTTCTCGTCGTCATCTCTTACCACAGCTATCCTCACAGCGTTCTCCACAAACGCCCGTTCCTCATCAGTAATATAGTTGAGGTATGAAGAGTCAAGCGCCTTACGGTATGCAGCCATGACTGCACCCTGCAGTTCTGCCTCCTCCGCCGGGAGCGTCTCAATATGGCTTTTCAGCTTTATGCTGATTATATCAGAACGCTCTGCATCATCAAGCGCCAGTACTGCAGTACTTCTGCGTACCATGACAGCTTGGTATGCCAGCAGCCGTGGCAATTTCTCCTTCCAAAACGATGTGTTTATGTTTACCGTTGCCAGTCCTCTCAACGGCGACACTATCGTCACCACCCTCTCTTTGCGGGCACATCTCTCTACGATAGCACCGGTCATGTCCCACGTTCCCCATATATGCACTATATCAGGCCTTATCTCACGGATAACCTTCCGTACCTTACTGTTCTCTGTATATATACGCAACGGCATGATACGCTTTACACACGGCAACGCGTGAACTGTCACCCCATACTGTACCTTCAGCATCTGCAGTCTTTCCTCACTCAGTTGTGAGAATGTAAGCAGATGCGTCTCTGTCACCTTTGACGTTGACAATACTATACTCATCAGGGAGTATGGCATATTCAGAGTGACACCGTCAATATCTCGTATGTAGTGTAACACCCGCATATTCAGAGCTTATGCGTTATAAAGTCGGTTTTATCTGAGAAAATATAGCTTATGCGCAGCGCAGTATTACGTATGCTTATAGTCCACTCCATCATAATAGCCGCCAACGGACTTACAGAGTCAAAATAGCTCAGCTTGTTACTATACACATACATACGCTCCAGTAACGATATAAGCCATGCCAGCGCCGCACCTCCGAGAAGTGCAAGGCCGTCATACTGCATAAAGACATTTGGGAGCAGGCTGTCAAGTTGGCTTTTGCCTATTCCTGTCATTTGCACATACGCCAGCAATGCGCCACACACCATAACTATCAGCGTAAGGAAGTTAAACACATGTATGCTATACAGGTCCGTCTTGTATAATGACTTGAACCCACTGCTACGACTCAATCCCTTCAGTGCATCGATGGCAAAGAGGCGCTTCATCTTTATATACTCCTCTGATGGTTCCATCTGTGTCATGCGCGCCTCCGGTTCTATGGCTATTGCACACTTATCCTCTGCGGCAAACTTATTTACAAGGAACTCAAACTCTGCCCTTGCGAACTCCAGGTTACCGAGGAAGCCGCGCTTGTCAAAGAACTCACTGCGACGCATCATCATCAGCGACTGGTTAGTACTGAACGCCATTCCCTTCTGCGCGCTACGCAGATGATACAGCATGGTACGCATTTGCTCAAAGCGGAAGTATGCCGGTGTATCCTCCTCATACGGTGTCATACCGAGCACCATATTACGGTCGTCTCCACAATGTCTCGCCACAGCCTCCAGCCATTTGTCTGATGACGGAGCGCAGTTAACGTCTGCAAAGAGCAGCCATTCATATTTGGCAGCCCTGATACCCAGCGTCATACCCAACTTCTTGCGGCTCACATATCGCGAAGAGTCTGGCAAGAGTGTATAATACAACTGCTTGTGTTCCTCACACAACAGTTTCAGATAGTCCTCAGACTCCGTGTCACTCTGGTCTATCACCACTATCACTTGGTAGTCAGCGCCATAGTCCTGCGACAGATACAATGGCAGCACCTTCTTCAGATAGTGTGAGCAGTCATGCTCCGCCAGCACTATAGAGACAGGTGGTAACTGGTTAGCGGCAGTGTTCCCCTCCTCGTCGTCACCATACTCCGGCTCCACTTTACGAAAGAAAGGACTGAAGAGCGGCATTACCAGCGCAAGCAGCACCATCACCGCCAATGTGATTATCACAGGTATTGATATCATAACAGTTTACAGTTTACGGTTTATTGTTTACCGTCTTCGTTTTCGACTTCACTATGAACTATGCATTATGCTCTGTGCACTTACATAAGGTATGCCTTAGGCAGTTTTCTGCAGTTATACTGACATGCCATTATCTCACCATACGCACCTGCTGAACGCAGTGCTATAAGGTCACCACGATGACAGGCAGGGAGCATCTCGTCCTTGCCGAACACGTCACTTGACTCGCATATTGGACCTACCACATCATACTTCTCCTGTGGCTCCTGGCTTGTAATGTTCTGTATCACATGGTGAGCACCATAGAGCGCCGGACGTATCAGGTCACTCATGCCTGCGTCAACTATGCAGAACTGCTTCACATGGGCATGCTTCACATAAAGCACCTTGGTGATTAGCGAACCCATCTGGCCTACCACTGCCCTGCCCAACTCAAAGTGCATCTGCTGTCCTTGGCGCAACTGCAGTCCGGCAGCATAGGTATCAAAATACTTCTTAAAGTCTGGTATTGGCTTGCCGTCCGGGTCATCATACGCAATGCCCAGTCCGCCACCTACGTTGAGGTTCTTCACTGTGATGCCCTGCGCCTCCAGACGGTCTTGCAGCTCGTTGATACGGCGGCACAGTCCCTCAAAGTCACCCATCTCAAGTATCTGCGAACCAATATGGAAGTGCAGTCCTATGAACTCAATGTTCTTCTTCTCCAGTGCGGCCTTGATGGCTGTCTCCATGTCATCCATGGCAATACCAAACTTATTCTCTGCCAGTCCGGTAGTGATGTTAGCATGTGTATGTGCTCCCACGTTAGGGTTTATGCGGAAACATACGCGCGCGGTCTTGCCCTTGGCAGCAGCCAGCTCGTTTATTATGCCGAGTTCCTCAAGCGACTCCACGTTGAAGCAGAATATGCCTGCGTCCAGCCCGAGGTTTATCTCCCAGTCGGCCTTTCCCACACCGGCATAAACTATCTTATCCGCAGCGAAACCAGCATCAAGCGCACGCTGTATCTCGCCGCCGCTCACCGCGTCAACGCCAAATCCAGCCTGCTGTATCACGCGCAGCACTTCTATATTGGCATTAGCCTTTATGGCATAGTGCAGATGATACCCCTCATGCTTTGACAGCTCTGCCTTTATAGCTGCAAGGGTTTCCTGCAGCAGAGCCTTGTCATAGTAATAGAATGGTGTCTCTATGCCCTCAAAGTTCTTTATATCCATCATCTTAGAACAGTTTTGCTGACAAGTTCTGCAAAGCCTTCTTCTTGTCGGCCTCACGTATGAGGAACGAGATGTTATAGTTAGAACCACCGTATGATATCATACGAACAGGTATATTAGCCATAGCATCTGTCACAAGTGTCTCAAAGCCCACGTTGCTCCAGTCAAGGTCACCAGCCACGCAGATGATACACATATCCTCATCCACTGTCACTGAGCCGTACTTCTTCAGCTCATCGACTATGCGGCCCAGGTTAGCCTTGTTGTCTATGCTGACGCTTACGCCCACCTCTGAGGTTGTAATCATATCTATTGGTGTATTATTCACCTCGAATATCTCAAACACCTTACGCAGGAAGCCCGTAGCGAGCAACATACGTGATGACTTTATCTTTATAGCAGTGATATTATCCTTGGCAGCCACAGCCTTAATCTTGCCGCGTACCAGCTCATTGTTTATGACGGTACCCTCTGCATCTGGCTCCATGGTATTCTTGATGCGCACAGGTATTCCAGCGAACTTAGCCGGCTGCACACATGTAGGGTGCAATATCTTAGCACCGAAGTAAGCCAACTCAGCAGCCTCCTCAAAGTTCAGCTGATGCACAGCGTCGGTCTTCTCCACAAAGCGTGGGTCATTATTGTGCATACCGTCGATGTCGGTCCATATAAGTATCTCCTCAGCATCCATAGCCGCACCTATAAGTGAAGCGGTATAGTCTGAGCCGCCACGCTGCAGGTTGTCCACCTCGTCGTATGCGTTACGACATACGAAGCCCTGCGTGATATATATCTGGTAGCCCTTGTTCTGGCGCATTACCTCTGCCAGGTGCTCCTTGATGTAAGGCATATCAGGCTCGGCATTCTTGTCTGTGCGCATAAAGGTAAGAGCATCGAGCAATACGGTCTTGACACCCTGCTCTGTAAGATAGTTGGTCACCATGTTGGTTGACATTACCTCACCCTGTGCCACTACTATCTTCTCCTCAAATGAGGTAAAGGTATCCTTGGTGAATGAACGCAGATAGTCAAACTCCTTCTTCAGGAATTCGCGTGTCTTCAGCTTCATCTGGTCTGTAGAGTACAACTCCTCCACATGGCCCATGTACTTCTGCTCCAACTTGTTGATAACCTCCTGTGCGCCCTCCGGGTTCTTCTTATAGAGGTAGTCTGAAATCTCAACGAGAGAGTTTGTTGTGCCTGACATAGCCGAAAGGACTACGAATGTGGGTTCTCCTGACTTTGTGATGAGCTTTGCAACTCCCTGCATACGCTCTGGCGACCCTACCGACGTGCCGCCGAATTTCATTACTTTCATTTGCGTGTATGTTATTTTTTATTATATTCTCATATCAAAGATGCAAAGTTACATATTTTTCCCGAAACAACCAAAATTTACACATCTTTACTTGTACGTTTCAAAGAAAAAAGTAACTTTGCTACCAGAGGAAGACTTGAGTGAGCAATTAAAGGAAGATTCACCGCGACTGAAGAAACAAATAAAAGAACGCATCAAAGACACACAATCAAAATGACAGACTATCACCTATATTCGTGACATTTTGTTATTTCAGAATATTAACCTATGAGTGATGAAACAGGAATGCAGAACAGCCGGAAAAACGTCTTATGACGACTTTTCCTGCTTTTTTATGGGGCTGCGATGTCATTCGATAGCTTTCACACTGTCAAAGCATAGCTTTCACGGTGTAAAGTGATAGCTTTCACAATGTAAAGTGATAGCTTTCACAACGAAAAACGGCGGTTTTATGACCGCCGTTTTTTATACTCCAAAACCACCACAGCTGATTATCAGTAGGTTACAAAAATCCAAATTTCAGCGCACAGCAAACCCGCGGCGAAAAATTTCCAAATAACGCAAGGAAACAGCGGTTGCAATTTTCAAAATGAAAGCAAAAAAGCCATTTCCGTGACACTTTGCTATTTCCCCTCACACATACTGAGGAAGTAACGATGCAGACGAGTGTCGTCCGTCACCTCCGGGTGAAATGCCGTGGCAAGCTGCTTCCCCTGCCTCACACCCACGATATGGCCGCCTGTCTCGGCTATCACCTCCACGTCTGCCGACAATGCCCTGTTGACGTATGGTGCACGGATGAATGTCAAGGGGATATCACTTCCTACGCCTTTCACCTCGCCCACAGCGTTGAAACTACCCAACTGCCTGCCATAGGCGTTACGACATACGTCAATATCCATGGTGCACAGTCCGCCGCGCGGCTGTCCGCCTTCCTGCTTTGCCAGTAGTATAAGTCCGGCGCAGGTGCCAAACACCGGCAAACCGCCGATGATGGCTTGGCGCACAGGCTCAAGCAACCCGAGCTCAGCGAGCAGGCGCGTCTGCACCGTACTCTCGCCGCCCGGTAGTACCAAACCGTCCTTTGGCTGCTGCCAGTCTGCCAACTGCCTTACCTCAAAGCAGTCAGCGCCCAGACTCGCGAGCATCTGTTCATGTTCTATGAAGGCTCCCTGCAGAGCCATTACCGCTATTCTCGCCATTATTGTCCTGTCTGTCTTTATTTTCCACGCTCTGCCATCAGCAGCTCTATCTCATGCTCGTTGATGCCCACCATGGCCTCGCCCAGGTCCTCAGAGAGCTCCGCCAACAGCTTCGCATCATTATAGTTTGTCACTGCCTTCACTATGGCTGCTGCCCTCTTACGCGGATTACCGCTCTTGAATATGCCGCTACCTACGAACACGCCCTCTGCACCCAACTGCATCATCAGCGCCGCATCTGCAGGAGTGGCCACACCACCGGCGGCGAAGTTCACGACTGGCAGGTGTCCCTCATCATGAACATAGCGTACCAGCTCATACGGTGCCTGTAACTGCTTGGCAGCCTCAAAGAGCTCGTCCTCACTCATTGACACCAGACGGCGTATCTCACTCTGCATCAACCTCATGTGACTCACAGCCTGCACCACATCACCTGTGCCCGGCTCACCCTTCGTACGTATCATCGTAGCACCCTCGGCTATGCGTCTCAGAGCCTCGCCCAAGTTCTTGGCACCACATACGAATGGCACCTGGAACTTAGTCTTGTCTATGTGATAGATATTATCGGCAGGCGACAGTACCTCACTCTCGTCTATATAGTCTATCTCAATAGCCTGCAGTATCTGCCTCAGCCACATG
>Ga0247611_10002813_pt1 | contig 27009 bp, 25 predicted proteins | sample 177DNAGHGhighgp2_FD_192422 | JGI IMG/M metagenome (GOLD analysis project Ga0247611, IMG submission 192422) | Sheep rumen microbial communities from Palmerston North, Manawatu-Wanganui, New Zealand - 1770 DNA GHGhigh gp2 | ecosystem: Host-associated > Mammals > Digestive system > Stomach > Rumen... | reverse complement strand
ATGTACAAGGATAGATCACGCGAAGTGTAAGGCCGTTGATAATCTCGCCGATGTACATCGCCAACAACTCTGGAACTATATGCGTCTAACGGGTATCAATTGGGGCGTACTGTTCAATTTTGCTCCGGTCTATGCCAAATGCGAGAAATATCACTACGACCCGCAAACTTTTAAGATGGTCGCCTTTTAGAACTAAAACGAAGTTAAACAAAAAATATAATTAATATAATCTCCGGAATGAGGAAAAAGTATATACAACATAGTTGTGAGCATAGACAGTTATATGGTTGTTAGGAGCTTGCTCAATGGCAAGCATATAGTTGTATACGCTCAAGGCCGCGTAGGCCAATACTTTTTACTCATATCGGTATAATTGTTGTAATTTTCAAATCGTAAAGGGAGCTGTTATTAAAGTTGAACAAAAAAAGTATAATTAATATAATCTCTTTTTTGAAAAAGATACGCAAGTATCATGATTTGTATTGAGAACTTTTCAGTGAAAGTTTATTTTCGACTAAAAATTATCAATATAAAGCATTTGACAACGAAAGTTGTTTTTCAAAAAAGTTATAATTACTATAATTTTCAAAATATATGCCAACAGCAATAGAATTTAACCACGTGTCCAAACAATATCGTCTTGGATTAGTCTCTACTAAGACTTTGAGCCATGATATTCGGAGATTCTGGATCACGAATATCCTGCATCACGAAGATCCTTACTTGAAGATCGGAGAAACTAACGATCGTTCAACGAAAGGATCAAGTGAATATGTTTGGGCTCTCAAAGATATCAATTTTAAGGTCGAGCAAGGCGACGTTGTCGGCATTATCGGCAAGAATGGCGCCGGCAAATCGACACTTCTTAAACTACTCTCCAGAGTAACCGGGCCGACGACGGGTACGATTAGAGCGCATGGCCGCATTGGTTCCCTCTTGGAAGTCGGCACCGGCTTCCATGGCGAGATGACGGGACGGGAGAATATATTCATGAACGGAGCGATACTGGGTATGAGCCGCGCAGAGATACAGAGCAAACTGGATGAGATCATTGACTTCAGCGGATGCGAGCGGTATATCGACACCCCTGTCAAACGTTATTCCTCCGGTATGACTGTCCGTCTCGGCTTTGCCGTAGCAGCGTTCCTGGAACCCGAGATCCTCGTCGTTGACGAAGTCCTCGCCGTCGGCGATGCCGAGTTCCAAAAGAAAGCCATAGGTAAGATGAAAGACGTCTCCCAAGGCCAAGGCCGCACCGTCCTCTTCGTTAGTCATAATATGGCAAGCGTGAAAGCACTATGCAAGACTGGAATATTGCTGGAGAATGGAATGATGAAATATACGGGAACGATCAAGGATACGGTGGATTACTATATTGGCGAAGGCGGCAGCAGTGAGAATCAGTATTTCGATGACTTGTCAACCGCTCCGGGCAACGATGTGATAAGAATCAAGAGTTTTGAGATCTTACCGGGCAAGTCTCAAGCGAATATCGACATTGAGTCCGGCATCAAGTTCAAATTGCAGTTCATGTGCTACAAAAAGAATGCGATGTTGGATGTGGATATGCAGATAAAAACAATGGATGATATTATCGTGACGCAGGTAGGTCAGATGTTGGGTAAGGTCGGAGCAAAAGATTCAAAAGTGGGCATGTACGAGGTAGAGTTTGAATTGCCGCCATATACGCTGAATGCTGGAAAATATAAAGCAGAGATCTTCTTTGGCGAGAACCAGCGTTATGTTGTATATAGCGGTTTTGAGCAAAACTTCCAGGTTGATAATACACTTAGCGATATGGGTTTCAATCAATCCATATTGCCCGGGATGTTGCGTTTGAAGAATGATTTTAAAATTCAATTTGAAGGATAATGAGCAAACATACAACAATAGATGATTGTAAAATTATAGACTTGCGTAAGATAAGTGATCCGCGAGGCAATTTAACTCCGATAGAGGGAGGTGCAGATATCCCGTTTGACATCAAACGCGTGTACTATTTGTATGATGTACCCGGAGGTGAAAGCCGCGGAGCACATGCACATAAAGAGTTGCAACAACTGATTGTCGCAGCGAGTGGATCTTTCTCGATAACTCTGGACGATAGTAAAAACAAGAAGACTTTCAACCTCAACCGATCGTACTATGGTCTATTAATCGTTCCCGGTATCTGGCGTGATTTGGATGACTTCTCTTCCGGTGCCGTCCTACTCTGTCTCGCCAGTGAACATTACGATGCCGCCGATTACATCCGCGATTACGATGAGTTCTTGAAATATAAGGAGTGGTATAGTTGATAGTTTATAGTGAGAACGATGGAAGATAGATACGAAAACATAATTGTGCGGTACGATTTGCCGAAGAACTGGAGTGAGGAAAAGAATTTCTCATGAGGAAAAAGTGCGACGCCGTTGCACCAATTTTTGATTTCTGCGACAGCGTCGAATAAATCTTTAAAAAGTCCGACACCGTTAGACAAATTTGAGATTTTCCCGACAACGTCGGAATAATCTATTCGAAAGATCCGTATGCATTAGCGGGAATGGATAATAATTTGTTTGTATCAACGTATATGCTCACTCTGCCGGATAAAGCGACGCTGGAGGAGTTTTTGTTGAGAGAGAGATAGAGAAAAAGTAAGAGTTAAGAGGTAAGAGGGATGAGGTAAGAAGTAAGAGTGAAGATGTAGATATGGGAGCATTAGGTATAGGTATATTAGGAAGTATAATTGCGACGGTAATTACCGGTGCACCGGTTGGCTTGTACAAGTATATACAAAAAAATAAGCCTATAGAAGAGCAATTGCGGAAGGCATTTGATAAAGCAGTGCGCAGGTATTTTAAAGATGAACTGCAACAAGAGAAAGTGATTTATCACGATTCCGACTACTACATTGCCTTACTAAAAGATGAATTAGCGGGTAAGCATATAGACTTTGAATCCGAAAAATACAAGAAACTCTATTCGTATTTTTACGAGGAGATAAACAAAGAGCCAGCACTGGCACACTTTGTGGAGAATGCCAAACAAGATTTGACAGTAGAATTAATAAAGAGTAGTGCTCAGGAGGTGCAAGATGCATTGGGCGGATATGCGCAGCAGATTATAAGAAAAGAAGATGAGCTCAAAGAGACATTAGGGCAATTGTTCAATTTAGCCGAACTGCCATCGTACGGTGTAGGTTATATAGATGAAACAAAAGATACGAAGCCGCTTATAGAACTGCCAGAACACACATCTAAACGTGCGGAATTGACGGGGAAGTTGAGTGCGCAGATAGACTCTTATAAGATAGTTATATTATACGGAACGAAGCAAATAGGTAAGTCCACAGAAGCCAAACTGATTGCGAGAGAGTATGACTCGAAAATAGTGGAATGTCGAGATGTCTCATCATTCCAATTTATAAAATTCGCGATACAAGCAAATGTTGATGCTACACTGATTGTGCTTGATAATGTGTTGTCAAAGTACGTAGAGCAGACGATAGAATTGATAAGCACATACGATTTGCCAAACAGCTATATCATTACAACGGATGAGGCGGTTGATGAAAGTTTGTTTAACTTCAAGGCGCAATCCATATATCAACATGAGATACCTTTGTTGTCAGAAAAAGAATGCGCGGAGATAATAGAGAGTTATCATCCGGCTGATGATATACAGCCTATAGTCAGCGTGTGTGCGAATCAGCATCCGGTATTGGTGCAGATGACATGTCAGTATCTCCAATTGAAAAATTGGGAGTACGACTATGATGACTTAATGAAAATTTTTAAAGGCGAGCATTTTCAGATGTTGCAGCGCAAGATAGGAAAGGTGTTGGCGGAAATACAAGATACCAATGCTCGTCGATTGCTGAATCGATTGTTGTTGATACATTCTCCGTTTACAGAGGCAGAAGTAATTGCATTAGCAGGAGTAGAACCGAAGATAGATGAGCCACGTCTTAATTTCCAACGCATCCAAGCGAGTTGGCTGTCGAAGTTGGGTGAAAAGCACTATGTGATAACTCCCATGTTACGATCGGTGTGGAAACCTGATATGTCGCGAGCCGAAAGGTGCGCATGCAACAGATATATGGGCGATGCGCTTATAAACAAGCGAAAACTAACAGATATAGAGTCGGTTCGTGCAATATCCTATTATATTGATGCGGAGATGTATGATATGGCCGGAGGGGTATATGTAAGTATATTGTCATCCGGTAAGAAGATACTAGAAAAGAGCTTGTTGACTCTCCTATGGGTTGGCGTGGAGTTGCCGAAGGGGATGTCAGTAAGTGTGCGTTTTGCCGTGCGAGTTGTTCAGTTATTAGTGTTGAAAAACCTGCCGAAGGAAATGCAAGATATGCTCTACACGGATTTGATGAAGATCGTAGATTTTGAAGGAACAAGCATCCCCAATCAAGTTATAACCTATCGGCTGATGTCATCGATTTGTTTCTTCCGAGATGATATAGAAAACGGATTGCGATACCATCAATTAGGAGCATCACTAAAGATAGATGAGACGGACGAACAGGGGACGTTAATCCATTTATCGGATGAGATAGGAACCTATATGCAATCCGGACTATGGTTCTTGTTGATGGCTATACATGATATGCAGAAATTTGAAGAGTGGCTATGCGTGTATAGAGATACTGATCAAGGAAAGAACAAGATGATGCCGATGGATTATGAGGGATGTTATTTCTTCGTATGGCGTTATATAGATAAGTATCATAGGAATCTTGCAATTGAAGAGAAAATCATTCTGTTGGATGAATTATCAGCCAAGGCAAAAGCATATAACGTGACAGCTATAGCCATTATGGCTGAATTCAAAAAGATGGATTTGTATCGAGGAGCGCGAATGTATCCTGAGATGCTGAAACTATATGAGCAATGCATGGAGGAATACAAGGATGAGCCGTTAGCGATATTGGTATTCAATGCGACAGTGGGTTATGGGTATTACCAAGAAAAGAAACCGGAAGAACGAGATATATGCTTACAATACATGCAACAAGCTTTGACATGTTCGGAGGAAGATATATTACCAGCAGTCAATGTGCATGTAAGAGAGGTGATGTCGTATGTGCAATCCGAAACAGATAAGCAGCAGGCATTGCAATCAATGCAAGGAGCATACGATTATATACAGATGCCGAAACACCGAGTTGATCCATACGACACGTTTTTTGCCTTAGCGGAATTGGCGCATGCCAAGTGGTTGGCAGGAGACAAAAAGGGAGCAATACGAGATATGTCTGAGTGTGTGGAATTTGCATATAAGGAGCTAAAGACGAATTCACCGTATGCCAAGACGTATATGTGCAAGTGCGATTGTGCGTTGATGAATTATGAGAGTGAGTTAAGTGGCAAAGCATTACCGGCAGACCAAGCAAGTCCCGTTCCGGGTATGTATACAGAACTTGGAGACGTGGGATATGAGGATCTGTATACTGAGAAGAGGTTATTCACAACAGCCATCTTGATGTACATGTTGTGTGATGAGTTGAAGATTGGTGATTTGAAGGAGAAATGGACGTATAAGGCCATAGATATTCAGAAGGCATCCGGGGAGATCAATTATGAGCATGGCATATTGCAACTGATGTATCCATATTTGTTGGAGAAACGAGATATCACCAATGCCATATATGTATCGCATATCACGCACCAGGCATGTGTGATACTCAATCAAGAAAAAGGATTCAATACAGATGTAGAAGAGCAGTTAATCGTGATGCGGTTGTTGCCAATGTTGATGGTAGCAGTACAGGAGATACAATTGCATAATGATTACACTACTTATGATAGGGTGCATGAATTGTTGGATGATATAGAGGGGCAGAGAGTGGCTATCATACGTGAGTTGATGCAATTGCCACCGGAAGAGATAACGGAGGATCTAATTGATCAATATGAGGGAGGAGCATCCTATCCGATGTTTTATGTGATAGGTGTTTTGTTGATGCAGAAGGAAGATTTAGAAGTGCAAAAGGCATTCTTGATGTCGTGCTATCTCGTCCAGAACATTCGCAAGACATGTGGTAGTCATTATCAAAAGGCGACGGATGGGCTATTTGATGCGTTTGTGGTTGATTATTGGAAATGTAAGATACAAGATATGCCGGAAGCATTTGAGGGTATGGAGCGGTTTTGGGAGAAAGGCATTGCTAAGATAGAAGCGGAGCAGGATAACAAGGCAAAGAAATGCTTGCAGGTGTTGTATAATCATGTGAAGGATAGGGATGCGCTGGCAAAGGTAGAGGACTGGTTGTTGGACTGAATAAAAAAGCGGTATGGATTACAAGGTGCTGAATAACAGGAAGATTATTGATGTGCTGATCGGAGATGAGCAGGTATGTGAGAGTTTTCGTATGCCATATTACTCCGGTCCTGATCTATGCGAGTTATCCACTATGTTTGGACTTCCAGCGACCTATTATAAGACGGGAGGGAATCTGAGCCGTTGGATGTACATGCGAGACCTGTTAGCATACGTGGAGAAGCAAGGTAGAACGGCTGAACTATTGGCGTACCTATTTGATTTTGCCAGATTTGAATCGCTTCAACTGACAGGTACCACGGAGCAAATAAGGGAAATTTACAGCAAGATTGTGCAAGGAGCATTAGATAAAATTAATACGATACTTTTATATAGCGAGAGTAAGTTGCAGATAGTCAACAAGCAATTTTTCTTGACCAAAGCGGGAGAGGCTGTTGTATTTGAGGCTCCAAAAGTGAAAACGGTAACATACGAGTATATATGTGAGTTGCCGGAAAGAATAAAGGACGATATAACGAAGAAAGATTATGATAGCGTCGTAACTAAGTCTCGGACATTGCTGGAGGAGGTGATGATATACATCATGGAGAAGATGACGAAGGAACGTTATAAAAGCAATGGTGATTTGATGAGGATGTATGCGGAAATGAAGTCACTAATTAATATGACGCAGAACAAAGACTGGGATATAAGAGTGAATGATTTGCTGAGTGGAATTAATAAGATAGTGGATGCGATAGGCAAGATGCGAAATATGAATAGCGATGCGTATGGAACTGGTTCTGGACGAATAGATATCAAGGAACGGGAGGCGCGACTGATTGCTGCATCAGCAGTAATGGTTGCAGAATATTTGTTGAGCGTTTATCAAAGAGATAGACAGTAATAAGAAGTATATGAGAAACGGATGAAAAATTTTATATGTTCTTAAGTCCGAAAATTAGGACGTAATGACAAGCAGTGTTGGACGCGATTATCGTCAAACGATAGAAAAATAATAAAAACAATGAAAAACCTCCCTTCCAATTTTGAATTAGATAGATATGGTCTCCACGTGCGATTAGTGCGTGAGGAAGATGCAGAGTTTATTTTATCTCTGCGCACAGATCCTAAACTGTCACGTTTTATTCATCCTACGGAAAATGATGAGGAGAAACAACGTGCATATATTCGAGGATACAAAGAGCGTGAAATGCAAGGGAAAGATTATTACTTCATCTTCTTTTTACAAAGAGAACCAGTAGGAGTGGCGCGTATTTACAATGTGCAGGAGACTACGTTCACTTTCGGTAGCTGGTTGTTTAAAGAAGGACTACCATACTGGGTCTCAATTGCAGGGGCAATTATAGCGCGGGAGTGTGCTTTTGAGAGTATAGGAAAAGAGAAGGAGTTGGAAGTTGATGGCATGCATGAAGATAACCATGGAGTAATTGCTTTTTCGAAAATGCTTGGACAGATAATTGATGGATATAGAATGGATCCTAAAGGAAAATATCTTACAGGGTATTTGATGAAAGAGGATTTTGAAAAGAATAAACAACGTTTCATAAGAACATTTCCCTTCAAGTAGATATGCTGAAAAATAGCCAATTTCACCATATAGGTTATGCGGTGAAAGATATCACCAAAACAGCTGCTCATTATGTAGAAGCCGGTTATGTTTTGTCTAATGTGATATATGATCCTGTGCAACAGACAAATATTGCTTTCCTAACAAAGAGCGGGTGTCCAAAGATAGAATTAGTAGAAGGTGTAGAGCAAACAAAAACAAATAATGTTTCAAATACCCCCCCCTATGTTCGAAATGGCAATAGTTCGAAGGGCGTAGTATATAACATAATGCAAAAAGTAGGAGTCTCGCCGTATCATGTATGCTATGAGGTTGATAACATTGAAGATGCAATATTAGAACTGCGAGCCCGGCGTTTTTTACAACTCTTTAAACCGGTAGAGGCAGTAGCTCTTGATAATAAACGGATATGCTACTTGATGCATCCGGATGTAGGACTAATAGAATTAGTAGAACGATGACATACGTTTTTAGAAATAATACAATAGAACAATTCTTGGGAGCTGGCTATCGGTTCTCGGGGTACAACGATATAGTTGTGCCTCAAGCAGAAGAGTACCTATGGTGGTACCAAGTGCCCATTAATTTTGATATAAATCGGTTGACTATGGAGATTAGGATGTATGTGCAGAAGCTCAACTATATTCTAATGCAAATTGGTGATAAGCCGATTTATATATTTACGTTAGATGCAAGCGGGATACACCCTATTGAGGCATCCAATACTGACATTTACGCTGCGATAGAGGAGTTCAATGCTATGGCTTATACTGCTGCAGAGAAACCCAATGTGAAAATAGTTCGTATTTCGGATTTCTTGCGCCAATATAGTGAAGAAGAGTTATTCGATTACCGCTATTATTTAACTGCCCAAATACCTTACAACCCACAATTAATACGTCCGTTCCAAAGTTGGTGGAAACAAAGGCAAGCAGAGATGGCACAGCAACGTAAAAAGTGTCTAATATTAGATTTGGATAATACGCTATGGAGTGGCATTTTAGGCGATGATGGGGTAGATGGTATTTTATTAAGTGGCAGTTATCCGGGTAAGGCATTCCATTTGTGGCAAGAGAGCTTAAAGGAGTTGCAGAAGAGTGGAGTGATGTTAGCAGTCTGCTCCAAGAATAACCGGTCTGATGTGGAAGAAGTGTGGGCAAAGCGCGATGATATGCTTTTGCAAAAGAGCGATTTTGTGGCAATGCGTATCAATTGGCAGGATAAAGCGACCAATATTCGTGAGTTGGCGAATGAGTTGAATATTGGGTTAGATAGTATGGTTTTCGTGGATGACAACCCAACAGAGCGAGAGTTGATTAAACAGCAGTTGCCGGAAGTGATAGTGCCTGATTTTCCATCTCAACCATATGGGCTAATTGAACTATACAAGGAATTAACTACTAATTACTTTGGTGCCTATCGTATAACACAAGAAGACCGGGTAAAAACAGAACAATACATAGCAAACACACAGCGCAGACAACAACAAGCGGCTTTTACGAATATGGAAGATTATCTGCAATCATTGAAAATGAAATTGCGGATAGAAAAAGTATCTGATGCTACATTGCAGCGTGTGGCACAATTGACGCAGAAAACAAACCAATTTAACTTGACCTCTCGCCGCTATACAGAAGCGGACATTCGGCAGTTCCTTGAAGAAGGGGCTGATGTGTGGACATTAACGGTTGCTGATAAGTTTGGCGATTATGGACTAACGGGTGTGCTGATTATTAGAAACGATAATATTGATACATTCTTGATGTCTTGCCGCGTACTTGGAAAGGGTGTTGAGAACGCATTTATACTAAGCGTTCTGAAACGATACAATGGGGAGATACGTGCAGAGTATATATCAACTCTTAAAAACACACAAGTTGTAGATTTGTATGATCGATTAGGCTTTGTTAAAGATGCTGAGTCTGATGGAAAGAAAATTTACATCGCTCATATTTCTCAATTGGATTTGAGCGTAAAGCCATATTTTGAAATTGAAATAAATTAACATATATGGAAGAAAAAATTTTAAATGTATTGCGTGCCGTATTGGAAAATCCTACCATTGGTTCGGATTGTAGTCAAGAGACTTGTGAAAACTGGGACAGTTTGCGTCATCTGACAATTTGTTTTGAACTGGAAGGTGCTTTTGGCGTCCAATTTGAGCCGGAAGAGATGGAAGCTATGAAGTCTGTAGAAGATATTAAGCAAGTATTGAAAATGAAATAAAATGCAAGTTCCTTTTTATCTTTACATGACGTGACAGCAAGGCATGCTTTACATACTGCATTTGTAATTTTGATCAAAATGATGTTAAGAGTATAATGGTTGATTTAGTTTGCTTAGGATTGAAGATGATATGAGTGTAAAAACTGTAAATCGCACCAAGCATCCGCGCGAAGGCTTCCTTGATAATCAGGGGGGGGGATTCGCACGCAAACGAGTAGCCGGATTGGATATAATGCGTATATCATTAGCATTATTGATATACATGTTTCATTCTTGGATGCATTTTGGATGTAGTTATTCTTACTTAACGGATTTTGTATCTGTGGGCGCAATAGCGATGACAGGTTTCTTCTTACTATCGGGCTATTCGTTACGCCTTGTATACGGTGCCCAAAACCTAATGGAGAAACATAATATAGGTCGTTTCTATTTTAAACGGATATTGGGAATCATTCCGCTATATTATTTCTTTTCTCTCCTGTTTATTTTGTTACGGGGTAAAGAGTCGATAGTGGATAATGTCTTATTATTCCCCATAGAAGTTTTAGGTTTGCAGACAACATTCACGTCTCTGTTTAATGTAACCCATAATGGAGGGACATGGTTTATATCATGTATCATCTTGGCATATCTGATATACCCATTCTTACAGACAATTAGTCAGCAAATAGGTCATCGTTCAAAAGTTATTTTACTCATATTGCTTGTATTCTTGGATGTATGGGCGGCTTTCATAAGCCATAGGTTTCTTACGGCAGGCATATATGATAATCCATTCTACCGCATCTTAGAGTTTACCTGCGGATTACTGGTAGCAGATATCAATCTATCTTATGATAACAAATTCCTGAGATTACTTAGAAGTTGGAGCGTTTTAGTCGTATCAACTATCGTTTTAGTAGCAGGAGTGTCTATAATCCAACATTATAAAAATGTGCAAGATTATATGTTATTGAATATATTGGTATTGCCGTGCTTCGCTATTATGCTCTTCCCCTTAGGAACGTTAAGAATGCCTCACCTCGATAGATCTAAGACTTTAGGTTATCTCGGTAAAATTTCTTATGCCTTCTTTCTTGTGCAATATTTTGCGTGGGAAGTGGGGAAATGGGGTGTTAATATAATAGGATACAACCATAATTGGACGAGAATATTAATTACCTTTGCGTATTGTGTTGTTGCTTCAATAATAGCATACGAATTGATACAAAAACCGATAGAGAATTTTGTAAAATCACGTTTTTTACTTTCAAAATAAATAAAAAATACATTTTAATGTCCATATACTTGTGTATAAGGATTTTTTTTTGTAATTTTGTGCGCTAATTTGTAAATGTATATGGACGTTCCATTTTTGTCCCTGAAGGACGTAACAAATATGCACGGAGAGGAGATCCGTGAGGCAGCACGAAGAGTGATCGACAGCGGATGGTATCTGCAGGGCAAAGAGAACGAACTCTTTGAGCAGCACTATGCCGAGTATATCGGTCCCCAATACTGTATCGGTTGCACCAATGGTCTGGATGCACTGTATGCCAAAGAGGCATGGAACGTGCCGCAACTATCGCTTCCAATTACTGAGTTCATGGCATCTGCCGAACTCAGTCTGCCTATCAGCCCGTGCATGACGCAGGAACAAGTCAAATACGTCGTAGATGTTATTAATGAATTTAAATAAACAGTGAAAGAACGAGATAGTAACATAGAATTATTACGCATCCTTGCAACTTTATTTATCCTTATACTGCATTGCAACGGATGGTTCTTGCGCGAGTGGGGAGGGATTACCGGTTGGAATACTGGCAATTCTATAGTTGCCGCGTGTCGTATTTTGGTGCAGAACATAACCGTATTAGGAGTAGATGCATTCATTTTGATATCCGGCTTCTACGGAATTCGTCCCAAACTAAAATCTATCGTGAATCTTTTCACACTATTATTTTTCTTCTATGTAGGATGCTATCTATGGAATTGTGTCATCGGGCATGAAACATTTTCTTATGCTGGTCTATTTGGAAACATGATGGCTTTCTCACGAACAAATTGGTTTATCAGTGGATATTTGTTTCTTATGCTATTAGCTCCTATGATGAATGCTTTTGTGGATGCAGTAAATCTTAAGAGCCTCGGACTATATATTCTTCTATATTGTGCTATAACGCTCTATTTGGGCTATTACCAAGGGAACGAATACTGGTATTACAACGAAGCATACAGCGTAACCATGATGGTAGGTGTGTATCTCGTAGGGCGGTATTTGCATAGAGTCCTTGATAGAATAGAACAGATTAAGTATTGGCATATAGCAATTGCTTTTGTTGGAGTTATCGGAATCATGTCCATCATTCGTATTCTTTCTTCTAATGAAGAGTCATGGTTACATTATGGTTCTCCTATTACCATTTCTGCTGCCATATTGTTATTCTTGCTATTCTATAGAATGCCCAAATTCCAAAGCAAATTTGTGAATTGGGTAGCAGCTTCGTGTTTGGCATCTTTTATTTTGCATACATGCGATCCGGTATTCTCATGGTTTGTGCGCAAAGATGTAATGTATTTTACCAATGATATTTATCCTATCTATTGTGTCAAAATTGGAGCAGTGATAGCCGGCGTTTTTGCTGCTGCGATTGTATTAGACAAAATAAGGCTATTTATATTCTCTCCGCTTATTAAATGGAGTGGGAAAATCAAACAATTAAATTAACATGGAACAGCCATTAGTTTCCGTAACGGTAATTACATATAACTCATCCAAGACCGTTCTCGAGACGCTTGAAAGCATTAAGGCGCAGACCTATCAGAATATCGAGTTGATAGTGTCTGACGATTGTTCGACGGATGATACGGTAGAACTATGTCGTAATTGGATTGAACAGAACAAAGATCGCTTCGTTCGCGCAGAATTACTAACTGTAGAAAAAAATACCGGTGTTGCCGGTAACTGCAACCGTGCCGGAGTGGCATGTCAAGGAGAGTGGGTAAAAAGGATAGCAGGAGATGATATATTAATGCCGAATTGTGTATCTCATAATCTTCAATATACATATAGTCATTCCTCTGCAAAGTATATATTTTCTCGCGTAGAGCCATTTGGAGTAAATCCTTCTGTAGTAAAGTTGTACGAAAATAATAATATTTTTGATTATACTATATTTGATAAATCAACCGAGCAGCAATTAGAATCTTTTATTTATGATGATGCCCATATTCCTGCACCGTCGCTCTTTTATAATAGGGCATATGATAAAGATATTGAAATTATAAATGATGAAAGATTGCCATTAGTCGAAGATGAACCCAAATGGATTAATTTACTAAAAGCAGGTGTCCATTTGTATTTTCTAGATGAGGTAACAGTAAAGTATAGAGTGGGAGATGCGGATGCCTTATCTTCACCAACCCATGTAATGTCTCCTAAACAGTTTGAATCAATATGTCGTTTCTTTTTTTACTATAAGTTTCCCGCAAGATATGAGCGTAATCAAGAACAGGCAATAGAAAAAATGATTGAATTGATAATGTGGAACTATCAAATGGCATATGAATCAGCAAGCGGCAAGATAGTTACATACCCGAAAAGTTATCGCATGTTTATGAAGGTTGTTAAACCACTAAAGAATATTAAACGTTGGATACGTCGAAAAATATACAAAAAATGACATCAATTATAATACCTACATATAATAGTGCTAAAACTATAAAGCGTTGTCTTGATAGTATAATTGCGCAGACATACAAAGACTACGAAGTCCTTGTAATGGATGGAGTGAGCAAAGATGATACTCTTTTGATAGCTCAGTCCTATAATAACTCTCGCATCCATATCTATTCGGAGCCGGATAAAGGTATCTATGATGCAATGAATAAAGGAATCCTGAAATCTAAAGGTGAGTGGCTATATTTTTTGGGAAGCGATGATTATTTATATGCACCTGATGCGTTAGAGAGAGTGGCCAAAAAATTAACCGCGGAGTATAAGATCGTGTATGGTGAAGTTGAGGCTACTCGATTAGAAGAGGAATATAAAGGCGAATGGCGACCGGAGATGATGGAATACAACAGATGCCATCAGGCTATATTCTATCATAGAAGTGTATTCGAAAAATATGGCGTGTATGACATGTCGTATAAGGTATATGCAGATTATATCTATAACCTCCGTTGCTTTTGGAAATATAAAGTGCCAACTAAACACATAGATGTAGTCGTTGCCCATTATTCGGATGGAGGAGTTAGCGCTAATGGCAATGACCCGAAATTTTACAGAGACATCGATTTGCTAATACTGAGATATGGGAGCCGTAATTACTCAATCAATAGAAGGAAAGAGTTTGCATATAATGTAATTCGGCATAATGACGATATCGCAAGACGTTTTGCTATGAGGATGTATATCTATTATTTGCGAGTAGTTGCGAAACTAAAGAGAACGAAATGAAGTTGAGTGTAATCATATTGTCGTACGCTTTAGACGAGGAAGTCTATCAGATGAACTGCAGAGCTGTTGATTCATTGTTTGCGTCGGAGCAATGGGGAAATGAAGATTTGGAAGTTCTTTTGATAGAAAGCAACAGAAAATCATTGTATACCTATGACAGTCGTGTACGAGTACTGATGCCGGAGGAGAAGTTTGGGTTCCATCGGTTCTTCAATATCGGGTTGGATAATACGAGTGGGGAGTTTGTGGCGTTCTGCAATAACGACATCGTCTTTCGGTCGGGCTGGTGGAGTGCGATCATGCAGGTGAAGAAAGAGCATCCGCAGTTTATGTGCTTCTCACCGGTAGATAGCAGCTACCCGATGATGGCAGAAGAGATTGCGACCGGCAAGGAATACACAATAGGATGGGAGAACAAACGCCATTTTGCTGCATGGTGCTTCGTGTGGGAGCGGAAGGTATTTAAGACAATCGGAGTCTTTGACGAGACCTTCGATTTCTACTCAGCGGATGATGATGAACTACAGACACTGCATTACTGGGCGATACCGAACGTGTTGGTAACCTGTAGCGAAGTGAAACACCTGAGTCAGGTTGTGACAAAAAAGGTTGGTATCAATAAATATGCCGTGACGGATAAAGAGAAGTATCCGCTGTCGGAATATGAGATCAAACGCGGCCGGACGTGGCTATGGGATGATGTGCGGTTCTATGTGGCGCATAGGCGAATGATTGCCAAATGGGGAAATAAATGGATGTGCAAACGCGTGGATAATTTTTTACTGCGTCATCCATGGCTCAATATCCGTCCCGTCACTAAATTTCTATACAATCGCCGAGTCAATCTTTTTTTAGCCAAAATCACCGGTGTTTCCGATCCTAATCCGGTGCATTTTAGCGAAAAATAAGCAAAAACCAAACTTTTTAGAAAAATTATGGCATATGCTCTTGCATAAGTCATTTTTTTTTTGTACCTTTGTGCACATTTTGTGCACATAATATGAAACTATCAATCATAACAATTAATCGCAATAACGCAGCCGGACTTCGTAAAACGATGGAGTCTGTGTTTGCTCAGACATGTAAAGAGTTTGAGTATATTGTCGTAGATGGAGCAAGTTCCGATGATTCTGTGAATGTCATAAAGGAGTTAGAGAGTGTGGGAGTTAAAGAGTTAACGACATTTAAGTGGACTTCGGAACCGGATACGGGTATATATAATGCGATGAATAAAGGTATCCGTATGTCGCAGGGAGAATATTCGCTGATGCTGAATAGTGGTGATTGTCTGGCGGATACGGATGTAGTGGAGCGTATATTACCAGAATTACAAGGGGCGGATCTTATACAAGGGAGTATGTATCTACAAACGAAAGATGCCAAGCATTTAGATTACGGTTTCGGAGGAACAAAGATGTCTTTCTTTGATGTATGTGATGGAGATTTTTTGCATCAAGCTACATTTGTGCATAGGAATGTCTATGAACAGTATGGTTACTATGATGAATCATATCGAATAGCAGGAGATACCGCATTCTTCATAAAGGTTGTTGGAATGTGCAACGTTTCTTTCCGAGTAGTAGACATACCGATTTCTATATTCGAAGGAGGAGGACTTGCCTCAAGTACAGACACGAAATTGATAGAGGCAAGGCACAAAGAATTTGCACGAATAAAGCAAGAAATTTTGGGAGAACGGTTAACTCAATTGTACAAAGAAGATTATAAGAAGGTTAAGTTGTACGATAGACTACATGCGCACCGATGGATATGGTATGTCGTTATGGCAATAGTGCGTATATCTAATATATTTGAAAAGGCAGAAAAATGATATCATGACAAAAGATACAAAAATATTAATTGCCGGTGACTTGTGTTTACAAGATCGAACAGCACATGCGAATTTGGATAAGTTAGTCCAAATGCATGAAGCATGTAAACCGATTATTGTAGCAGCGGATTATGCCGTCGTGAACTTGGAGTGCGCGGTGGTTACTTCAGACAAACCGAAAGCTATCAAGAAGGCCGGTCCTGCATTGAGGTGTTCGGAAAAAGTGGTTGATTTGGCTAAAGCGCTGGGATTTAAAGCTTGCACATTAGCGAATAATCACTTTGCGGATTTTGGCGACGAAGGTGTACAAGAGACAATTAATGTGTTGAAAGCTCGTGAATTGGATTATGTAGGAGCCGGAATGAATGCAGCGGAGGCAAAACGGATCTTGTATAAGAAGATCAATGATGCTACGTTTGCCTTCGTCAATGCCTGCGAGCATGAGTTTACGGTTGCAACGGATACAAAAGCCGGATGCAATCCGCTGAATCCGATTAGCCTTACCTACGACATTAAAGAGGCAAAGAAAAAAGCGGATTATGTAATCGTAATTATCCATGGTGGACATGAAGGGTATCAGTTGCCATCACCACGTATGCAGGAAACCTATCGGTTCTTTGTAGATATGGGTGCGGATGTAGTGGTGAATCATCATCAGCATTGCTATGGCGGATATGAACTATATAACGGCAAACCGATTATCTATGGCTTGGGTAATTTCTCGTTCGATGAAAATGGAATGCGTAATGATGTATGGAACGAGGGATATATGGTGTCGCTTGCATTTGGAAAAAGTATCACACTTGAGCTCACCCCGTATGTGCAGAACGATGAGCAGATGGGTATTGAGTTGATGAAAGGAAAAAGTGAAGAAGAGTTTGAAACGCATATCAAACAATTGAATGCTATCATAGTTTATCCTAAGCAATTGCAAGAATCATGGCTCGCAATGGTGGAACAACTTAAAAATGAGTATATGCAGATATTTCAGCCATATAGGTATTCCCGATTACTTAAATTAGCAAAGTGGCATTTATTACCCAAATGGCTATGCGAGAAGTTATTACCAGAATATATGACTCTCAATCGAAAAAAATACATATTAAACTATATTCAGTGTGAATCACATCAAGATGTGATGAAAATCTTGTTACAAAAATGATACAAGAGATTAAGGAATATATCCATAAAAAAAAGCATTGGATTTATCGGAACATCTATTATCGATTAAAGCCAACTGATTTTTATCGTTGTCCCAAATTGATGGCATCGATGTGGCATGGTTATGTACTTGGCGAGTTGCCAAATCTGCTTCATCCTAAAACTGTGAATGAGTTATGGATGTCCATAAATCTTAGAGCACTGAAAGACCCAACGGCACGTGCGCTTCGAATCCAATGCGCGGATAAATATGCAGTGCGGCAGTATGTGATAGATAAGGGTTATACTGATACACTTAATGAGTGTTATGGGGTTTATGACTCTTTTGAGGAGATCGACTTTGATAAACTGCCCAATCAGTTCGTGCTAAAACTGACAACAGGTAGTGGTATGAATTATATTTGTAAGGATAAGAGTCAATTAAATGTAGATGAACTGAGGAAGATAGTATCTAAATGGTATATAGATTGCCGAATTTATGGTTTAAAAACCGCGGAATGGCATTATGTGGAGATAAAGCCGCGTTTGGTTATTGAGAAATACTTGTCGGAATTGGGAGAATCGCTCTCTTTAGTCGACTATAAGTTTCATTGCTTTAATGGACAAATATATCACATAGAGACAATCAGCGATAGAGACCCTAAAACCGGGGATAATAACTGCGACACCTATAATCCGCAATGGGAGCGTACAGATTGTGTAATGCCTCAATATCATACACCGCGTCGTTTGTTACCGAAGCCAAAGAACTTCGAATATATGAAGAAGATGGCTGAAACTTTAAGTGCAGATTTCGAGTATGTACGAGTTGATTTGTATGAGATAGAAGGTAAAGTGCTGTTTGGTGAGCTGACATTCACCCCAGCCGGATGTATTGAGTTTGATTATTTACCATGGTATTTGACAGATATGTGCCGTTTCTACTATGATACAAAAAAGTAAAGACATACAAATAATAGGAATCCCTTTTAGGTCCGGAGCAAACCGTGATGGAGCACAACGTGCACCTCAATGGTTGATAGAACATCTCAAGCAGCCAATGGATACTATGCTTCATTTTAGTACGGAGGATAAGCCATTGACAGATGCATCAGTGGAAGGAGTTAAGAATTATGATGCCGTAATGCAGATGTGCGATACGGTAAAGAGTGAAGTTGCAGCGGCTATAGAAAGAGGGAATCGGGTAGTAACGATAGGAGGAGATCATTCGATAGCTATGGGTAGTATATCCGGAGTGTTGAGTAAATTTCCTAATGTGGGTGTGATATGGTTTGATGCCCATACGGATATCAATACCGAAGTAACTTCTCCGTCCGGTAATGCACATGGAATGCCTTTGGCCGCATTGATGGGATTGTGCGAAAGCGGAATCAATGCCAAAGGAGTAGCGCTTAATCCGAAGAATGTGTATTGGGTGGGAGCACGCAGTATAGATAAAGGCGAGAAAGGGATAATAAAACGTATAGGGATCGAGGACCATGTATATTCAGCTGAGCAAGTGCACCAAATAGGCATGGAGACCGTGATGCATCAGATTTGTACGGCATTTAAGGAGAATGGAGTGAAGCAAATGCATCTCAGTTTTGATGTGGATGGAATGGATCCACTGATTGTTCCAGCAACCGGAACTCCTGTAGAGGCAGGATTGAATGAAATCGAGTGCGATGCGTTTATTGACGCAATGAAGGATGGTATGCCGGAATTGGTCTCTATGGATTTTGTGGAGTACAATCCGAAAATGGATGATCCGCAAAAAAAGACCGGCAAATGGTGTGCAAACACATTATCAAAACTTTGTAAATTATTTGATTAATATGACAATAGCACCAATCATAGTATTTGCATATAATCGTCCGGAACAACTTAGAAGGACATTAACAAGGCTCGGACAGAATGAGTTGGCAGATCAGTCAATACTGTATATCTATTGTGACGGAGCAAAGCCGAATGCGACGGAGGAACAACTTGCTAAAGTACAAGCAGCGCGAAAGGTTGCACATGAATTAGCGGTTGTCCCAACATTTAAAGAGGTACATATCATAGAGCGTGAAGAAAACCTCGGTTTAGGCACAAGCGTTATCTCCGGTGTGACGGAGATAGTGAACAAATATGGAAAGGTCATTGTGCTGGAAGATGACTTAGAGACGTCGCCATACTTTTTGAGTTATATGAACCAATGCTTGGATCATTACGAACCTCGTAAGTCTGTGTTTTCAGTGACCGGTCTCTCTCGTCCTCTTCCTGAGCAGTTCTTCCCGAAAGATTATCCGTACGATGTATATGTGTCTTTGAAGCATCATCCTTGGGGATGGGCAACGTGGGCAGATCGGTGGAATCAAATAGATTGGAGTGCAAATGCATATGATGAAGTCGCATCTAATCCGCAGATGCTTACAGCCTATAAACGTCTAGGAGAAGATGAGTGGGATGAACTCACAATGCAAGTTAAGGGCGGAAGAAAGATTTGGTCGGCACGTTTCTCATTTGCACATTTTGTCAACCATGCTGTTTCGATAGCTCCTATTAAGACGTATGTGCGCAATATCGGAGCTGGAGCAGATTCTACCAATTGCACAACCGAGAACTTAGGTAGATGGGAGATTCGCGAGTCTGATTTATGCAATACTCCGGAGTTACGATTATTAGATGTATTATATGAAGATGCGCGTATCGTTAATACATGGTATTCATTCTTCAAAAAAGGCAGGCGTTCATTATTGGGACGATTAAAAAATTGGTACGGACGGAAGTTCTTACATCGCGATGAATATGCGTTGAAAGGTAAAGTGTTCGCAGAATAATGTTTAAGAAAGTTCGCAGAATAGGGAGAGAGTGTTGTGAAGCAATCTATAATGCATGCTTCAATCAGCCGATAGGGTATATCTATACCTTCCATATGGTATGCCCAAAAGGGGATTATCTCGCTCCCATTGATGAGTTGCGCGTATCTCCGAAGTTCTTTGAGAAGTTCTTGCGTGAGCAACAGAAACGATTGGATTTTATCTCGATAGACGAAGTGCCGGAGCGTATGCAACAACAGAAGAAAGGAACTAAACCCTTTGGCGTAATCACCTTTGATGACGGCTATGAGGATAACTACACCTATGCATATCCTATATTAAAGAAATTGGGTATTCCGTTCACGATATATGTATCTGTCAATCTCGTGAACGACCATGCGCCTATTTGGAACTATCCTCTGATAATTGAGCGGATTATAAAGAAGAACGGGGAACTGAATATTGATGGAGTGCACTATTATTGCTGGAAACAGGAGCAGAAGAATGAGACGTTCAAGCAATTGAAATATATACTATTCTTATTGCCGTACGAGCATTTGCAGAAAGAGTTTAAGCGACTCTTTGCAAAGTACTTGACGGATGATGCATTCCCCAAAAACACGCTGACGTGGGAGCAAATCGAAAAATTAGCTAATGATCCGCTATGTACCATTGGTAACCATACGATGAGTCATTGCCGGTTGACGATAACCGATTACGATGCGCTGCAATATGAATTAGGCGAAAGCAAAGTGATTTTAGAGCAGCATATCGGAAAATCGGTAGAGTATCTTTCTTATCCGTACGGATGGAAAACGGATGTATCTGCTGAAGCTGTCGTATTTGCGCAGCAAGCGGGATATAAAACTGCACTCCGCTCCTTCGGCGGACCGGTAAGGAAGCAAGATGGAGATTTGTATAATTTAAAACGTATTCAGGTGAATGAATAAGAATCAAGATATATTACTATCTGTTTGTGTTCGCACACACAATCAAGAGCGATTTATTCGTGAGGCGTTAGATAGTGTGCTGCGTCAGCATGCAACTTTCCCGTTTGAAATTATCATCAGCGATGACGCATCATCGGATGGGACTGTTGCAATCTTGCAAGAATATCAGAAGCAATATCCCGATAAGATCCGTATACTATTGCAAGAAACAAATATTGGCGGACCGGAGAACTTAAAGCGCGTGATAGAAGCGAGCAATGCTAAGTATGTGACGTGTTTAGATGGGGATGACTTCTACACGGATGACTACAAGTTACAGAAACAGGTAGAACTTTTAGAAACTCATCCGGAATATGCAGCTTGTTTTCATAATACATGGTATGCAGATGAGAATGGTCAATTGAAGGGTTTATTCAATCGTCCGGACTTTCATGCTCTCCATGATGCACGCGAGTTCATCCGTGAACGTTGGTTCGTACCTATCCATAGTGCGGTGTTGAGGCGAGTATATATCGAGTTCCCTGATTGGTATAATACGGTTATGAACGATGATTATGTAGTGCATCTATCAGTAGCTAAGCATGGATCATATTATTTTATGCCGGATGTGATGGTGGCATACCGTCGTCATATGCAAAACATATCCATTGCATATAAGAATCAAATATTGACGGATACGCAATTGTGCTCGATATTAGAAGGAATGAAACCGCTCTATCCGGCAGAGTATGCTGCGGACTTCGATGCACGAATCGTTGAATATAAGGTAGAAATAGCGGATTTGAAGTTGCTGCAAAAGCAGCCGTGGAGAAAATGGTTCCGTCATAAGACGTATACACGTCAAATAAAGCAATGGAAGAGAAAATTGTAAATAGTTAAAAGCAATGAAACTCAGTATAGTTACAATAAACTACAACAATGCGGAGGGGCTACGTAAGACTTTAGCTTCCATAGCTATGCAAACCTATAGCGATATAGAGCACATCATTATAGATGGTGGTTCGACCGATGGCGCAGTAGGGGTTATTAAGGAGTATGCGGCCTCAACTCCTAATAAGGATCCGTTCTTCAAGCACACCATTAAATGGGTGTCTGAAAAGGATAGTGGCATATATAACGCTATGAACAAGGGTTTACGTAGAGCAACCGGTTCGTATATCGAAATTCTCAATTCGGGGGATGTACTGGCAGCACCGGATGTAACTGAGCGAATGGTGAGAGAGGTTGAGAAAGAAGAATATCCAGCTATCCTATATGGCAATATGCTTAAATCGTATGATGGGAAGAAAATTATTAATCGCGATACGTGTGGCAACGGAATGTACACACCGGAATCATTCTTGTATTTCTATAAAGGGACTCTAAATCACGATTGTGCTTATATTCGAAGAGACTTGTTCGATAAGTATGGGCTATATAATGAGGAAATGAAGATCTGCTCGGATTGGGAGTGGTATGTTCGTGCGATAGTGTTGGGCGGAGAGAAAGCGGTTTATACCAATATCGATGTAACGATATTTGATATGAATGGTGTGAGTGAATCGCATGGGAAGAATGCCGAGTTGATAAAGAAAGAGAGACGAGAGTATTTAGAGAAGATTCTTCCAGCAACGATATTACACGACTATGATATGTTCGCGTTTCCAATACTGCAATATCAGCGACTGAAAAAGTATCATTTATGGGGCATAGTCAACTTTATGGAACGGATTTTATTTAAGTTGGAAAAGTGGCATATCCTCAAATAGATAAAAGATAAATCTATTTTTGATTTTGATATTTGGTTTGAATTTTTAGATATATGGCTAAAGTAGCATTAATTACAGGAGTTACGGGACAGGACGGAAGTTATCTGTCGGAGTTTTTGTTGGGTAAAGGCTACGAGGTTCACGGAATTATTAGAAGAAGTTCGGTGGACTATCGCGAGCGCATTGCGCACTTGGAAGGCACGCCGCATTTTCACTTGCATTATGCGGATATGAGCGACTCGATGTCGCTGGTGAAGTTGGTAGGTAAAGTGCAGCCGGATGAGATCTATAATTTGGCAGCACAGAGTCACGTACAGGTTAGTTTTGATGCGCCGGAGTTTACCGCCGATGTGGATGCTGTAGGTGTACTGCGTATCTTGGAAGCAGTGCGTACGAATCATCTGGAGAAGACCTGTAAGATCTATCAGGCATCCACTTCAGAGCTCTATGGAAAAGTAGAAGAAGTGCCGCAAAGCGAGACGACGCCTTTCCACCCGTATAGTCCTTATGCGGTAGCCAAGTTGTACGGCTATTGGATCATCAAGGAGTACCGCGAGGCATATGATATGTTCTGCTGTTCGGGAATCTTGTTTAACCATGAGAGTGAGCGACGCGGCGAGACGTTTGTGACGAGAAAGATCACGCTCGCAGCAGCACGTATTGCGCAGGGTCTTCAGGAATGTCTGTACTTGGGTAATCTGGACTCGTTGCGCGATTGGGGCTATGCGAAAGACTATGTGGAGTGCATGTGGCTTATTCTGCAACACCCGACGCCGGAAGATTTCGTGATTGCGACAGGCGTGCAACATACCGTGCGTGAGTTTGCGATGCTTGCGTTCCATCATGCAGGTATTGAGTTGCGTTGGGAAGGCAAAGGGATTGACGAGAAGGGTATTGATGTGAAGACCGGCAAAGTGGTCGTAGCAGTCAGTCCTGATTTCTATCGGCCGACCGATGTGGTGAACTTGTTGGGTGATCCGAGTAAGGCGAAGCGCGAACTCGGCTGGAATCCGCAAACGACAAGTTTTGAACAGTTAGTGGAGTTAATGGTGGCGCACGATATGAAAAAAATGGCAGCAGAGAATGCTTTGGAAGAAATGCGTAAAGTGAATCTCGCTGAATTCTTAGAAAAAGGAATAGATAAGTAGGTGATAGTGAAGAGGATTGGCTAAATGGAACACGTTGACATGTTCGATGTTAAGGAGTGGTGATATGAAAAAGAAAATACATATATCCGTTATTTCTCCGGTTTATAGAGCGGAGAAGACGTTGCACGAGTTGGTAAAGCAGATAGAAGCAGCTGTGGAGCCAATCTCGAAGGAGTACGAGATTATCCTTGTGGAAGATAGTGGACCGGATAATAGTCGGCAAATCATCCGCGAGATATGTGCTAAAGATGCGCATGTGAAGGGCGTATTCTTGAGTAAGAACTTTGGTCAACAATATGCGCTGAATGCCGGATTGGATGCAGCACAAGGAGAATGGATCGTGACGCTGGATTGCGATTTGCAGGATACACCGGCATTTATTCAGACGATGTACAATCGTGCTCAAGAGGGGTATGACATCGTGTTAGCCAGTCGTCAGCAGCGTCAGGATGGAGTCATTAAGCGTTGGGGTTCACACGCATTCAATAAGGTGATGAAATACCTGACGGAAGTAGAGATGGACGAGTCGATAGCCAATTTCATCTTATATAACCACAAGGTAGTGGATGCAATGAAAGCGATGGGAGATTATCGTCGATATTATCCGCTAATGAATAAGTGGGTAGGATTCCGGCAGTATGTAGAACCTATCCCGCATGCAGAACGTACGGATGGTTTGTCTTCTTCTTATACACTACGCAAACGTATCAATTTGGCAGTCGAGACGATAATCGCATTCTCGGATAAGCCTTTGCGACTGATGATGAAGGTTGGAGTTTGGATTTCGGCTTTGTCTATCATTGCAGCCTTAATTTTAGCGATTCATTATCTCTGCACCGGCATTACAGTTGACGGATGGTTGACGCTATTCGTATCAATCTGGTTTGTTTTTGGTATGCAGATGGCTTTAATGGGATTGGTGGGAGTGTATATCGGTAAGATTTATGAGCAATCGAAGTGTCGTCCGTCGTATATAGTAAGTGAACGAATCAATTTTGAGAAAGATGAATAAACGTTGTGCTATCATAGGAAATACCGGTTATACCGGCAAGCACTTGGAGCATTATCTGCAAGCGGTGTATCATATTGAACCGGCATGCTATGATGTAGGGCAGATTGATCTAACCAATAAAGAGTCCTTGCAATGCATTGATTTGGATGTGGATTATCTGTTTGTGTTTGCCGGATTGACGGGAACTCATGCCTCGTTTGAAAAATATGAGCAATATACGTTGGTGAATGAGGTTGGATTGATGAACCTATTGGATTTAATTAGTCAATCTCCTTATCGTCCGCATTTTGTCTTCCCGTCATCCAGATTGGTGTACAAGGGTGTGGATAAACCGCTAAAGGAGGACGATGAGAAAGAGGCAAAGACGATCTATGCAGCCAATAAGATTGCTTGCGAACATCTGCTGCATGCCTATGCCAATCGGTACGGAATACCCTATACAATATGCCGCATTTGTGTGCCGTACGGAAATATGTTATCCGGTGATTATTCGTTCGGAACGGTAGGCGCGTTCTTGCGTAGAGCCAAAGGCGGAGAGAATATCTCGCTATATGGTGGAGGCACGATTAAGCGCACCTTTACGCATATTGAAGATGTATGTTATCAGATTGTTAATGCGGCATTTAATCAGCGCGACAAGGAGCAGATATACAATATAGGAGGCGAGACTCTGTCGCTCCATGATGCAGCACAGATTATTGCCGATAAGTATGGCGTAAAGGTGTTGAGCGTAGAATGGCCGAAGAAGGATCTGTTGATAGAGAGCGGAGATACGTATTTCGATGACGCGAAGATACGTGCTGCTATCCAGCCGATAGAATATAAGCGACTCAAAGATTTTGTAAAAGACCTATGAGAGAACAACGAAAAATAGAAGACATCCAATTGGATTTTCTGGTTTCCGCATTGAGCGACGGACGGTTTATCAGTACGGAAGAGGTGCTGAATTGGTTGCGAGACCAGAACGAGACAGTGGTGAATAATGTGCAGCCGATTCCGCTGAAAGATTTAGACGGATGGCAGATGGCAAACGATAAGTTATGCCATGCGTCCGGTAAGTTCTTCTCTATAGAAGGTATCCGTATTCGCACAAACTACCGCAATACTCCGGAGTGGGATCAGCCGATTATCAACCAACCGGAGATAGGATTCTTGGGCTTCATCACGATGAAGTTCAATGGCGTGCTGCATTTCTTAGCGCAAGCCAAGATTGAGCCGGGCAACCTAAATGTAGTGCAATTATCTCCGACTTTGCAAGCGACACGCAGTAACTATACGCGTGTTCATGGTGGGGCTAAACCTAATTATTTAGAGTATTTCAATGGTGAAAAACCGGTGCATGTGCTGGTGGATCAGTTGCAGTCGGAGCAAGGTGCACGATTCCTGCACAAACGCAACCGCAACATCATTGTGGAGGTGGACGAGCAAACGGAGGTGCCATTGTTGCCGAATTTCGTATGGGTGTCGCTCAAGCAGATTAAGGAGTTGCTTTGGTATCCGAATGTGGTGAATATGGATACGCGCACCGTTATATCCTGTATTCGCTATGGTAGTTACTCTGAGCATACATTAAATTTGCTGAACGTATTGAATCCGCAAGCTAATCTAACGCATAAGAACTCCTATGTCTATTCGGTATTAAGTGAGCATAATCACTATCACGAGTTAGAGACAATCATTCATTGGATTACTGCGCTGAAATTCAGATATGAGATGGATGTGCAGTCGATTGGCTTATCCCAAACGCGTAACTGGATCTATGATGGTAATACAATTCATCATGAGAAAAACAAATACTTTGATGTGATTGGAGTTCGGTGCGAGATAGGGAACAGGGAAGTGTATACGTGGTGTCAACCGATG
>Ga0247611_10002812_pt1 | contig 27019 bp, 23 predicted proteins | sample 177DNAGHGhighgp2_FD_192422 | JGI IMG/M metagenome (GOLD analysis project Ga0247611, IMG submission 192422) | Sheep rumen microbial communities from Palmerston North, Manawatu-Wanganui, New Zealand - 1770 DNA GHGhigh gp2 | ecosystem: Host-associated > Mammals > Digestive system > Stomach > Rumen... | reverse complement strand
AGAGGTTTCGCGCCTCTCCCCGCATCTTTTTAACGCAAAGGAGTAAAGGACATGGAAGACAAAATCGTGCTGCGGAATCCGCAGAAATTTGACATTGGCATTATTACTTTGGAAAAGCCGCTGGGCGTGAATATTCGGGCGGGAAGTTTTGCGCTTGTAAATGAAAGTGAATTGAACTATCTTGCCAGCACTTGCGATCTTTTGCAGAAGGGGATGCTGCTGGTGGATGATAAGCATAAAGAACAGATGTTGGAGCTTGGCATTAATCCTGACGAAGATGTGAACTTTGTAACCAACGAAGAAATCCAGAAGAAGTTGAGCGGCACGGGCAAGAAGCTGCGGGAGTGGCTGGCTGGTATCGAAGAAGGCCATACGCTGGACCGCATCTACGACGTTGCCAAGGGTATGAATCTGAATGTGGACAAGGTAAAGATTCTCAAGGAAAAGATGCCCGATAAAGAGTTTCTGGACTGAGACCAACAAAGGAGTGAGTGACGCATGACGGACATTGTGCTGTTAGCGCATAAACTATACGAGAGAATCGAGTGGCAGAATGTTCCCGACCCCGTCACTCGCGAAGATTTATCAACGCTTATTGCTGACGCTATCCGTCACTTGTATGTGATGACTGGGCGGGCGATGACGTTTGATGAATCGAAGTTTGTAAAAGAAGACGAACTGTATGTTTCCTTTGCGGATGACTTGCCGCTGGATGAACGCGAATATGTGATCCTTACGGCAGAGATTGCGCTGCTGAAGAAAGCACAGACAAGCGTGAACGAGCTGACATCTTATTCTACTGACGCAATGACGGTGACGCATGGGGACAAACCTTTCGCCAATTTACAGCAGACCATTGAGGGCGTTGAGGAAGAACGGCTGAGAGTTTGGTACAAGATGTACCGCTTCAATCTGCTGTGACACAAGGGTGTGAAAACAATGAAGGACGCGCTTGGCGTAAGAATTATATATCGAAACGACAAGCTGGAGCCGACCTACACAAAGGAATATTCTTTTGAAGAATATACAGAACTGCTGAAGCTTGACTTGCTCCGCCTTATTACAGACGTAGAGGATTTGATTTACGAGGCATACGACGGAAAAGCCAAGGACGAGTGGGACGACAGAGTGTGGGTGAACTTCTGCAAGATAAAGCACAAACTACTGGACAAGGCGGGCGACATAAGCCGCTTGCCGAAAAACATATACGAGGTAAAGGAGGAATACGACAATGGCGCGGATAGTATGGGACAGGCGACAGGACATTGCAGACGCGAAAGCGTTGATTCCTCCTATCATTGCGAAGAGCCATAAAGACTTCCGGCCTCCCGCGACAATTGAGGACGACTTCAGGCGGCTGTTGATGCATGACGTTCCGCACGTCAACTATACCTTTGAACTTGTGCGGGACTGGTTCGAGATTCGCAGAGAAGGATACGAACCTATTTACATTCGGGCACAGCAAACGCCTATTGACTGGAAAAGTAAGATCGGCAACTCTGACATGAGCACCAACTTCAAAACAACACACGACATTCCCATCCACAAAGGAGATATGGTAATCCGCGAGGACGGCGTGGTCTATCTGTTGAACTGGAACGTGACCAACCACGCGAACAACCAAGCGACCCAGAGTGCGGAGTGCAATGTGACGTTGAGCTTTGAGAGATGGCATGACGACATCACAACGGAAGATGGGTACTTGATTACCCCCAAAGGGTACACAACGATAGTGCCGGATATTCCGGGTATTCATGTTGAGTATGCTGGCCGTCCTGATTATTCGGAAGCGCAGAACCAGCCTGGTATCAGCCCTGACCATTTGATTACGGTGTATGTGCAATGGAACCCCACGACAAAGAACATCTTCTTGGATGATGAATTTGTAATTGGACGGTTCCGCTACAGAGTAATCAATGTTTCTGTCGCAGAAGTGAACATCGACCAGGAATATGGCGTGCTGACTTTGAATGCAAAGCGCGTGGCCGGGGGAGATGTGGGTTATGGCGAGTAATGTCAATACGTTGAGCATTGACGTGAACGGGCTGTGGATGGCGATACAAAACGAATGCTATGTTTTGTTAAACGACGTGGCCGCTAAAATCATAGAAGGCTTCCAATTGTACATTGTGAGCGATGGTGCTGGGCGTATTAAATGGCGCGAAAATGCCGCGAAGGAATTCAAAATTCTTTCTGAAAAAATGTCTGATGACATGATGGAAATGACCCTTGGCGTGCACGAAGACTTGGAGACAGAAGCGTGGACGAGCTTTTATTATGCTCAAATTATGGTGGCGCTGTTTGGTAACTATCATGGAAGCATGCTGACAACTAAGCCAGGAGAGATAACATTTCATGACCACATGGAAACATTCGATGAATCTCATGCGGAAACTGTATGGACTCTTCCTGCGGGATTTAACTGGCCTGACCCAGGCGCTGACAAAATGCTTAAAAATGTGATGAAAATAACGGAAGATTATTTCAAAACTGGGCTGAGTGAAATTCTTCGCAACATCAATTTCTATGATTACGTTTACGTGAATTAACAGACTGCGGGTGATATGATGGCAACACTGGGAAGATATATCGAGAAAGAAAAAACATGGGACGATGACTGGAACGATGTCATCCGCAAAGTTTTCTGGCAAGACTACAAACTAAAGCAACTGATGCTCGTTCCTGAGAATACAGCCATTGTTCCATTTATAACCAAGTATTTCATTGAAGACGCGGCTCCTGATGCTTTGCTGACGAATGAGAAGGTACGCGTGAACCACTTCGACACGCAAGGCTACGATACGGGAAACAAGAACGTAATACGGAAGTATAAGAATTTTGACATTTACGTGAAAGATGACTTCTTGTATGACGCAACAAACGACAGACTGAAAAGCAGGACGGCGCTGATCGCGGAGAGGATAAAGTATCTTTTGCTCCGCGATTTTTATGTGTGCGGCCTGCGATTTGAGTTCAGAGATGAATATAGCCTGTGGACAAAGACGGTGGGGTACAAAAGATATCGCCTCGTCTTTTCATATAGGATTACAACTTAATTGAGGAGATGGTTGGTTTGGACCCCATTTATATTCCACAGTATGATGGATACATTATTGATAATCCGAACATTGACTTTGTGAGATGTGACGGTAAAGTGTTCAGCTATGATGAAGTGAATACGGCGAACATGAGCGACACATCCAACTCACTGACCGTGAGCGGCGGACAAGGGAGAAGCCCGCTGGCCTATATTGACACCGACCGCAACACGGAGCTTACTTATACCTCTTCGCTGTTTACCCTTGAAATGTTCGAGATGGCGAACGCGGAGGAGATTGAAGAGAAAGACTATGCGACGCTGGAAAGCAGGGTATGTGAGATCGAAGACGGTTTAAAAGTAACCCTGCCTTTTGAAGTACAAAGAAACAGCGTCAAGATTGTGAATCCTCGCGGCCTTGAGCCCTCTCTGGTTATACCTCATATTGATGGCGATATAACAGAAACGATCAGGTGGACTGTCATTGAGTTTAAAGCTTCCGATGTGACTGTAGGTCAGACCATCCGTATTTCTTATAAGCGCAGAGTTGTGGACGGCGACCGTGTGACTGTGAAGACGGACAGCACAACCGCAAAGGGCAGCTTCTATGCGCACTATCCCTTGTATTCTTCGGGAAGCGACTGCACAGAATCTTCGCAAAAAGGGACGCTGCATATTTATTTCCCGAAGTGCCGTGCGACTGCTTTGCCGGGATTTGACGCATCGTACAAATCAGCACAAGCTCCGGGCGTGACATTCTCGACGATTGACCCCAAGAGACCCGATAAAAAAATCTTCGACATTATGTATGAAGATAAGAGTGGGGAAATTAGTTTGGCCGATACCACGTTCGTATTTAGCGGGTTCTCTGACGGGTTTATATCCGTAGATGCTAACTCGGACCATTTCAACGTAAACATTCCTGTTTCTACTGATCCTATTGGGTTTATCGAAACGACAACATTGACTTTTAAGACGATGAAGCTTAACGGAGGAGAATTGTATGAATTTAGTGGTATCCCCGACAATTTATCCGATTCTTTACTTATATTTGGTCTAAAACTTAAAACAACAATGGGAAGCAAAGCGGGCGAAGAAATTTCAACCAAAAAGCCTGTACTTCGTTTCACTGCTAAGAAAAATGAAATTTTGTACAGATTGGATGTCACAATAGGATCAACGAAGCCAATTGAAGAGCCGATAAGCTTTACGATAACTCCCACTATTAAAAAGGTCGTCGATTGGGACTAACCCAACAAAATACATTCGAGCCATATTAAGCTTTGCTTTAGGAGGGGCGAGGCTTTTTATGATATACATTTTTTCATCAAGGAGTGAAAAATTTTATGGAAGGAATTTATCTGCCGAAATATGACGGTTACATCGTAGATAACCCGAACATCGACTTTGAGCGCTGTGACGGCACTGTGTTCTCCTTCGACGAAGTGAACACCGCGAGCGTAACCAATACTTCCAACGTAATTACGATTACTGGCGGTCAGGGTCGTTCCCCTCTGGCTTACATTGACAGCGATATGACTTCTGAACTGACCTTTACGTCTTCTCTGTTCACGCTGGAAATGTTCGCTATGGCTAACGCCGAGCAGATTACCGAAGGTGACTATGCCACTTTGGAAAGCAATCTGTATGACGTGGTGACTGGCCTGACGGTGAACCTGCCTTTTGAAGTGCAGGCCAACAGCGTGAAGATTCTGAATCCTCGCGGCTTGGCTGAAGCCACTACGCTGGCGGCTGGCAAGTACACCGTGGCTATCACTGCGGCGGCTGCCGAAACTGCGGGCGCGACCGTAATCACCTTCAACACTGGCGACGTGACCGTGGGCCAGACCATCCGTGTGGCTTATAAGCGGCGTATCGTGAACGGCCAGAAGGTGACTGTGACCACCGAAAGCACGACTGCGAAGGGCACTCTGTATGCGCACTGGCCTCTGTATAGCTCTGGTTCTGACTTAAATGTATGGTCTTTTGCGGCGTAATCCGCATCAAAATCTTCCTTAAACGGGGAAACTCTTACGTAATGTAAGACAACCTACCGTTGCTAAATTGAAACATAATGTTTCATAAAAGCCTATCGACTATCTCGAAAGAGAGTACATTACAAGCTATTGGTAATGGAAATGGGAAGCACCCCACTCTGAAAAGAAGGGTGAAGATATAGTCAAATCTCCATGGCGACATGGAGCTGTTCTTCCAATAACGGAAGACGGGTGAGGCGTAGCGAACCTCACTGAATGGACAATGGTACTGAGAGCTCGATTAAGGGTTGGCTGCATCTGAAGATGGCTCGTTGCCGTGCTACTGCTCTGCCTGGATTTGATAGCAGCTTAACCGAATTGAAGGCTGCCTAAGTAGAAATACTTTAGAAAAATATCTTCCTTAAACGGGAAAAACCTTACGTATGAACGTAAGACAATCTGCCGTTCTAAAGAGGAACACCGTTATCGTTTTGCAGAGGTGACATGATAACGGAAAATACATATATTGTTTATCGACATAGAAATAAAATCAATAACAAAGTATACATTGGAATTACTTGCAAAAAGCTTCATATACGGTCAGGCTTTAATGGCGAAAGATATGACAAGTGCCCCCGTTTCTGGAAAGCAATTCAGAAGTATGGTTGGGATAATTTTGAGCATGACATATTGTTTTCTGGATTAACGAGAGAAGAAGCTTGCAAAAAAGAAATTCAAATGATTCGTTCTTTTCATGCGACAGAAAGAGCATATGGATATAATATTTCTCGTGGCGGTGGGCTTAATGATGGATTGTCCACAGCAGAAAAATGGGAAGACCAAGCATACCGCGAGGAAATGTGCATGAAGATGCGAGAAGCGTGGAAAGACCCTGAAAAAAGAAAGAAAAGATCAGAAGCCGCGAAAGCAAGATGGAAAAATGAAGAGTTCAAACAGCGTGCGGTTAAGAGTGTGACGGAAGCTTGCAAAAGAGCCGTTGAATGCATTGAAACGGGGGAACGTTTCGATGTGTTAAAGCTTGCCGCACGGGCTTATGGTGTTTGTTCTGCAAACATTTCAAGGTCCTGCAAAATTGGATATGCTTGTGGCGGATTTCATTGGAGATATGTTGATAACGGTGTTCCTTAAAAGACTAACGACTATCGAAAGCAGACTGTGGGCAACCACACGAAGAAGCGAGTAGAGTAGGGCGCAAACGATTGGCGCTCGAAATGGGAAGACCCCTCCTCTGAAATGAGAGGGTGAAGATATAGTCTCATCTATATGGTGACATATAGCTGTTCTTCTATAATGGAAGACGGGCGTGGCGTAGTGAACCACGCTGAAGAACTTGACAAATCGGCTCAAACGAATGGCGTGACATTCTCTGCTATTGACGCGAAGCGTGCGGACAAGAAGTTCTACGACTTGACCTACGAAGCGCTCGAAAAGGGCGAGATCGTGAACAAGAGCGACGCGGCCACTGTTGACTGGGACTAACGATTAAATGAAAAGGAGGGGTTCTTGTAAAAGAGAGCCCCTCTTTTTTGCTATAAAGGAGATAAAGGAATATGGCGACAAAGGCAAAGAAAATTCCCGAAGCTGGGATGGAAACAAAGGAAATACCCAATGCGGAAATGAATGAAAAGGAAATTCCTTCCGCGAAGCAAAAAGAAAAAGAGATGCCGCCCAAGATGAACGCTGAAAACTATGTGACGATTGGCGGCGTTGAAATTGAAATCAAACCTACGAAACTGAAATACCAGCGGAACAGGACGGCGGCGTTTTATCGGCTGCTCGACTTGTATCCGCTTATGGATATATTGGCGATGGATGAAAAATCGTTTGGAGATGGGCGCGACGGAGACAAGGCCACGATGGATTGGCTTATCGCCGCGACGGACAATGAACAGCTTATCACAGAAAACTACGATTCCATCGACACGGAAACTGTGGAGAAGATTCTTGAAATCTTTAAGCGTGTGAACCGAATTCAAGAAAAAGAAGAGAAGCTAAAAAACGCAGAGCGAGCGGGGAAGGGGGCGGCATAAGCCTTGAGCGTGCCGTCGCTTTAATTGCTGCGCACTTAGGCGTGATAGACGAAGAACAAATCAACAATATGAGCTATGTGTTCTTTGAGGATGTGCTCGAAGAACTTGGGCATAAATTAACATATGACGCGATCGTGAATTACGCGGGCAATAGCTTCTGCGAAAAGAGTTGGGAAATGATTACGGAGCATAATCCCATGGCTCTTTCTGACTCCAACGGAAAGAATGGCGGAAGCGCGTTGCAAGGTATCGCAAAGTTGTTTGGGTCGGCAGACGTGAAGATAGGGAAGCCGCCGCCCATACCTGGGAAGAAGTAACATGGGAAAAGATATTGCAAAAGAATTTAATCCTGATAATATATGGGAGTACGACTCGATTTGTGTTACGAGCGTATGGGCTTATAGCGACGACGAGGAGGACAAACCCATGTGTTATCAGACAGAATGGAAACAGCGCTATGCATTTACAACAACTTATGACGGAAAAACCTCTCACCTTGTAAATGAGGGTATGGTTATTATCAATAACATTATGATACCTGTGCGGGCTTTGTGGGATACAGGCGCGGAGTTCTCTTGCATTACAAAGAAGTTTGCGAAGCGGCTCGGCGTTGAACCCAAGAGTGAGATGGAGATTGCGGGCGCTGTGGGGCACGGAGCAAAGCCGACATACGAGATGGATGTTGTTGTGTTGAACGTACACAACTTCCCACGCAAGGGTCTTGTTGAAATAGATTTCGATAAAGACTTTTGCGATATTGTAATAGGCATGGATATTATCTCTCAAGGAGACTTTGCTGTGACGGAAAGAGACGGAAAGACAATGTTTTCTTTCCGTTATCCCCATATGAGAGATATTGATTTTACGGATGACGCATTGGATGAAAACTGGAATTTGAAGGAGTAAAGGAATATGTTGGAAAAGAAAGTTTTTGAAATGAATACTGAGGAATGGTTCGCGGAAACTATGGAAGTTGGCGGCGTGGAGATTTTGAGGAGAATCCCTTATGAACAGAAAGAGGAATTTATCCACGAGCTGGCCGCGATGGTTCTTGTTGCCGACGAAGATACGGGCATTTGTTATGTGAGCTCGCTGTATGATATGGTGTTTAACTATCTGTATGTGAAATATTACACGAACATTGATGTGGACGGAATCAAGGAAATAGACGACTTCCGCAGGCTGTATGACTTCTGTGAAATGAAAGGGATTACTTTTGTGCGCACAACGGACTCTGACCTTTGCGAAGTTGAGAGAATGTGGAAGGCTTACAGCGAAGCAATCATTAGGCAATATGAGAAGCGGAACTCTTTGGAATATCAGGCGAAGCTTATGTTGAGTACCGACATTGACACGAATAAAGCCGAGACTCGCGAGCTTATTGAAAAGCTGATTGATATGCAGGGCGCGATGAAAGAAAAAGAAGAGCGTGACAATGTGCTTGACTTTGGCAAGGCGAAGAAGAACACGGGCGTGAAGACGGGCGGCGTAAAGCTGAATCTGGGTAAGAAGAACTGACACAGAATTTTAGAGAGCGTGTGAAGAGTAAAGTCTTTGCACGCTCTATTTTATTGTTATGATAAAGGATGTGAAGGATAATGGCGGAAAATAAGTTGCTGGGTAAGCTTCAGCTTGACTCTTCTGATGTAGTGAAAACAATACAAGATGTGAACAATGCGCTGAAGGACCTTGGGAAAGGTGTTGACCTTAACCTTACAAACATCCTGAATACCAAGGTAAATACCCAGCTTCAACAATTAAAACAACAAATAGAGGAAGTCGGAAAGGCAGCGGCTGGAATTAAGACTTCTGGCAATCCGGCTCAAATCCGTGAAATTAACAACCTGTTGACTCAGCAATACAATGCTCAGTTAAAGCTTGTTAATCTTGAAAATAGAGGCAGCGTAAATGAAAATCAGATAAGCAGACAGCAAAAATTGTACGACGAAGCGCGGTCGGCTTTGACAAAATATAATGCAGACCTCGTCCAACAGCAGCAAAATCTTGTTCGATTCCAGAATATGCAAAAGAGAGTTGAAGATGCACGTACTGCTTCTTCTGACAGAGCTGCTGCTATTCAAAAAAAGAATGCTGATGCTGCGAAGGCTCAACGCGAAAAAGATATCCAAGACGAGATAAAAGCGAACCAGAAGGCAGCCGACGAAGTTGCAAAGCAAAGAGAAAAAGCCGCCAAACAAAAGGCTGAAATTGATAAAAAGGCAGAGCAAGAATATCAGAAGTCTGTCGAGGCGGAGATCAAAGCTGCAGAGAGGGCTGCGCAGGAACAGCTTAAATATTCTCAGCAACGAGAAAAAGAGCAGGAAGCTATGACGGCAAAGGCTGTCAAGCAAGGGGAAGAATATTATAACTCTCAGGTTCAAGGGGCTGTCAAGCTTCTCAAAGAACAGGCTGACATTGAAAAGAAGCTTGCGAGCGGAACGGCTGGTCCCAACGAAACCAACGTGCTGAACCAACGGCTTGCCGCTAACAAGAAAGCTTTGGAGCAATACGGCGATGCCATCGTTGAGACTGCAAAAGCCGACGCCTCTGTGGTCGAAGCACAGCAGGGTGTTGCGTTAGCTCAAGCGCAAGCTCAAGACAGGGCGCTGAAAGAACATCAAAAAGCTCAGGAAGAAGCTGCTCGTGCCGCTGAAGAAAACGCCAAGAAGATGGAGGAGTACCAGAAGAAGTGGGCAACTTATGCTGTGTCTGCTTTGGGGGCGGCTTCTCTCTCTATCCTGAAGAAGCAATGGACGGAAGCCGTCAAGTATGCAAAGAGTTATTATGACGCGTTGAACGAAATCCGCGTGGTTACGGGCATGACTGAATCTCAGGCTATGGCAATGGGACAACAGATGCGTGACCTCGCGAAGGAAATGAAAGTAACTTCGACGGAATTGAGTCAGGCCGCTATTACATTCTATCGTCAGGGCTTGGAGCCTGAAGAAGTGCAAGACCGTCTGAAGTGGGTGACGGAATATGCGAAGATCGCGAACATGCCTTTCCAAGACGCGGCTGAATTGATGACGGCGGCCATCAACACAATGGGTGATGCTATTCAGGAATCCGGTGTTGAAAACGTGGTCGAGCATGTGGCTGACGTGTGGCTGTACTTGGGTGATAGCGCGGCCACGAGCGGCGAAGAAATTGGTAAAGCCATGCAGAAAGCTTCTGCGTCTGCTACGGAATTTGGCTTGAGCTTTGAATGGCTGGGCACATATATTGCTGTCGTGGCCGAACAAACACGGCAAGCCCCCGAAGCGATTGGTAACGCTTTCAACAGCATGATGGCTCGTATGCATCAGATTAAAGCGACGGGCTTTAACAGTGAAGACACGACGAAACTGAACGACGTGGCTAAGGCACTGGCGACGATCAACGTTGAGTTGCTTGATTCTCAGGGCGATTGGCGCAACATGAATGAAATTTACGAAGATATCGCCGCACAGTGGGAGAACATGGACGCAAAACAGCGCGGCTACATTGCCACGACTATGGCTGGTACTCGTCAGCAGAACGTATTCTACGCCCTGATGAACGACATGAGCAAAGGGCTGGAAGGTGGAAGCCGTGCTTGGGAACTGTATACGGGTGCTATGAACGCGGCTGGAACGGCTACGAAAAAGTATGCTGTGTGGCAGGAAAGTATTGCGGCGAGCGAAGCTAATATGCAGAATTCGCTTGAACAATTGTATAGCAACTTGCAACCTGGGCTGATTAAGGGATTCTATGATGTCATCACTGCACTTGTGGGCGGATTGAACAATTTGGGCGGTGTCATCCCTGTTGTTGTTGCCGGAGTTATGGGACTCGTAACTGCGTTCAAAATAGCCACAACTACGGCAAATCCTCTTGTAGCTGTAATGGCTGGAGCCGCCGCCATTATGGGGACTTTGATTGTTGAAGGAGATATTGGGCACTTTATTGGTCCTTTTGAGACGGCAGCACAGAGATATGAAAGCGTAACAAAACAGATGGCCGATTCGGAAAAACGAATCGCTTCTCTGCAGAGCGCAAGTAAAGACCTTGCGACTATGCTTGGCGAAGTTCAGAGCGGTGCTACTCTTTCAAAAGAAGAATTAACTAAATATAGCGCATCTCTGGAAACGATATCTTCTATTTCTCCCACTGCTGAACAAGCCGTCAGGAATCTTACGTCTGGGTTTGGAGACCAAGCTACAATTCTGCAGGAGCTTTCTGACAAAACCCAGGAAGCAATTGACAAAGAATTGGCTTTGCAAAAAATAAACGCAGAAACAGCGCTTATCAATTTTCAAAATAGCACGGAATATACAGAAGTCAAAAGTTATTCAAGAGATAACTATGGATGGGTGAGGTCTGGGAACTACGCTGCTATCGCGTCTCCTTCTCGATTTTATGATCCATTGAATTATGACAATCCCTTGTCTAATTATTTGAACGGCTTAATTAAAACTGGAACTCTTGACAGAACGAATCTTACAGAAGTCGAAGTCGCGGTTGACAATTTTTTTGCTAATTATGAAAAAACTTTGTCTGATGCGGTCAATAAAGACGCGGCGAATGTTGTCAACAACGTAATTGGTGCTTTGGGGCAGCCTGTTAATAGCGTGCAACGAATGCAGTTAGGCGAAGTAATTCTCGATATGCTCGCTGGCGAAGATGGCAATTTGGACTATGAAGATGTCGCAAAAGAACGAGTGACCTCAATTTGGGGACAGCTTGTTAAAGGAGCGGAAGCGGCTCTGGACGAAGGAGAAGGCGAGCTCGAATATTTAATCCAGAAAGTTTGGGACGATTTTGGTCTTGCTATCGACGAACTTGATTGGGCACATCCGATGCTGGAAACTGATGCGATGGGCAATCCGTTCTACGAAATAGAGGAAGTCAACACAGCTACTGCGGAGCTTATTTATTCTTTGTTGTCTGCAGGAAAAACCGTGGACCAAATACAAGAGGCGTTTGCGGGAACTCAAAACCTTGACGAATTTATAGCAAAACTTCAAGAGCTTGCCAAGGCGGAAAATGCTGTAAAAGAAGCATCAGGAAGCACAGATGAAACTTCGGTGTCGGTTCAAAAATTCCTCGATGGTTTTGGCAACGGCTTAAGCGAACTCGAAAGAGGATATAAAATTCTGTCGAATTTGGATTGGGACAACAAAGATTATGACCATTTCCGTGATATGTTCAAGGCGCGATTCAGTGGAGAGAGTGGGACAGAAAATTATTTAACCAACGCCAGAGAAGAAATAAAAAGACTTAAGGCCGAAACTCAAGAATCGAAACTTTCTCTTGACGAATTCAAAACGATGGCTGAAAAGGCGCAAGAAGCCAAAGAGGCGCTTGATAAACTGACGGGAGACAAAGAACTCTCTCCGAAAGACCAAGCGAAGAATGCAAAAGTTTTGAACGAAATATTCGGAGAATATGATCTTGCCGAACTTGAAGGAACGGATGAATACATTACAAAAGCTACAGAACTATATAATAAACTGAAAACCGCTGTGATGGACGAAGCTTCGTTCCACGGAGATTACGGTAAGTCTGTAATCAAATACTTCTCTGACCTTGCGGAAGACCTTGGGGATACGGAGCTGTCTGGGTTTATAAAGAAAGTAGAAGAACTCCAAAAGGTTCAAGATGCTTTTAACTTACTGGCGGACGAAACAAAAACAAAGAATGCGACTGCGGCACAGACGACGAGCGCCGTAGAAACTTTGGCGAAAGCTTTCGACGATCTCGACGTAAAGTCTCCGACGTATATTGAGGATGTTAGGGCGAAGATTACCGAGCTTACAGCCGAAGTGGAAAGCGGAGCGGGCGCATTTGGCGTACTTGGGCAAATGATTATCGACTCCATGACCCGTGGAGCAGATGCTGTTGATAAGTTCAAATACGCTGCGGCAGACATTGCGGAAGCCGTCATTGGAAGCGGGGATCATGACGCAATCGGCTCTTACATGGAAAACGTGTTCGGTGGCGGGAACGTTGATTTGCTCAATAGAAAGACAACGACAAACGCAGACGGAACTTGGTCAACACTGCAGTCCGAGGTTGTCGCGCAAGGAAATGCTGTAATCACCATTACGCCTATGTTGCCCAACGGAGAAGTGTTGTCTGATGAAGCTTTGAGCAGTTATCTTGATTATTTGTTTGCATCCGGCAATGTTCTTGAAGCCGATAAGATTGAGAACGGCGGAATGGGGCTTGTGCTTTTCTCTGAAGAAAACGTGGCGGATATAGACGCTGCCGTTGCGAAGTATCAGGAATTGGCAGTAACACTCCATGAGTTGCAAGCCGCATACTATTCCGATTCAAGCTTGAATAGTTTCGCACAACAAGCCGCCGATCAGATTGAAGCCGCAAAGGCCGCGACAAGTGGTTATAAAAATGAATTAAAGTCTTTGTCAGATGCCTTCAAACGTAGCGGGCCTATGGCTATGGCTGCCGAGTGGGCAAAGTTGAATAGCGAAGTACAAAACGGTATTGCAAAACAATTTCCGAGTTTACTTGCGTCAATCAATAAAGTAAACAAATCCTTGAAAGACGCTCGTGAGGGAAGAGGGACTTGGGCGGACTTCTCAAAGGCCGTTACTGAACTTGAGAATGAATTTGAAGACATCCAGTCTTTAAACACTTCCAAGTATTTTGAAGGTACAGCAGACGCTATCCTTGGACTAAAGAACGGCACTGTGGATGTTGATACTGCTTTAGAGAAGTTCAACTCCGAGCAAGAAAAAGCAATTGAGGTTCAGCAAGAATATGAAGCCGCCGTAGAGAAAGCGGGAACGGAAGCAGAGCTTACCACTGCGGACGTGTCCAAGATGGCTGAAGCTTTCAATATGACGCCGCAACAGATTCTTGATAGATGGAGCGAGATCGGCCCCATGATGGAAGCTCTTGGCGCGGATATGGAAGCCGTAAGGCAACAACTTCAGCAAGAGATATTCATGAACATCACTGGTTCTTCCAGTGCGGACTTCTCCAATATTTTGAATGGCCTTGCGATGGTGAAGGACGAATCTGATTCTGCGGTTCAGGCTTTGTTGAAAACAGGCCAATTTGAGATTCAAGAAAACGAACTCGAAGAAGACATGAAATACTTTGCTGTTGATAGTTGGTTGCCCTTCCAAGGCCATTGGGAAACACTTCCCGCCAAGAGCAAAGTAAAAACATTGCAACCCAAAGGCGGCTCTGTCCCCATCAAAAAGGACACAAGTGGTTCTGGCGGTGGTGGAAGCGGCGGAGGCGGAGGTAACAAAACCAAAGAAACCTCTGCAGCCATGAAGGCACTCGACAGGATGAGCCGTATTCAGAAGCTTCAGGAAAACCGTCGTTCACTTTACTCCGCGCAGGCTGGACTGTATGAACAGAGCGGCGAGCTTCAGGGCGTAATCGCATATAACGAAAAGGAAATTGAGGTCATCGAAGAGCAGAACGAAACGCTGGAAGATAACATCAAAGAACTTGAAGAGTGGATTGCGAAGAAGAAAGAAGAGATGGCTTCGCTCGACCAATCTTCTGAGGAATACACGACGGCCAAAGAAGAATTGGAAAAGCTGGAAGACACGCACCAAGAATACACGCTGGCTCTCATCAACAATAAGAAAGAAGTGTTGAGTCTTCGCGACGCGATTAAACAACTGAACAATGAAATCCGCGACATGCAGATTGAAGTTTACGAAGAGGTTGTTGCCGCGCTTGAAGCTCGTGACGAAGCGGAACAAGAACGGCTTGAGGGAACTGTTGCCGTACAGAAGTCCATCCTTGAAGTGATGCAGAAGCAGGAAGAACGGCAGAACAGTATGCTTCAAGGACGCATTGCTTTGGAGAACGCGATCCTCGAAAAGATTATGGCACAGAAAGAAGCCATGGACGAAACGCAGGAAGCGCGGCGTAACTTTGAGGAGACAATCCTTGGTATCATCGAAGAAGAAAAAGCTCTGCAGGACAGCATGAACCAAGCTCGCATTAATGCGGAAGAAGATATCCTGTCAACCATCCAAGAAATGAAAGACCTCCATGACCGTATGCTCAATGGGCGTATTGACATGGAGAACACGATTCTCTCCATCCTAAAAGAGCAAGTGGCGACGCAACAAAAGCTGCTGAGCGCCACAATCACAGTTGAAAACAAAATCTCTTCCGTTCTTCAGGCTCAGTTAAACAGACAAAAGAGCATGCTGCAGGGACGGATTGGCGCGGAAAACGCTGTGTTTGCTTTGGTGAAGGAGCGTTACGAGACGGAAAAATCTGCGGCCTTGGAAGCTGCCAATGCGGCAAAAGAAGGCAACCAAGCCCAGATTGAAGCACTGCAGAAACAAAAGCAACTGCTGGATGAACAGCTTCAGCTTCGCAAAAAGCAAGCAGAGGAACAAGATAAGGCTGTGGAGCTGGCCGAACTGGAAGCCAAGTACGCACGGATTTCTGCTGACCCGACCCGCATGAAGGAAGCGCTGGAAATCAGAAAGCAGATTGATGACCTCCGTGACGAGATGGCATGGGAAACCGCACAGAAAGAAATTGACGCGCAGAAGAAAGCTATCGACGACCAGATATCTGCTCTTCAAGGCAGTGACGGCGGTGTAGCCCAAATCAATGCCTACTACGAAGAATTGTTCAAGCATCCCACGAAGCTGCTTACCGAAGTGGACGAAATCCTGAAAGGCACAGATGATGAAATTATCGAGTGGCTGAAAGCGAACAGCGAGGATTACACTTGGGCATCCGAAGCCAATAAGAAGAAGATGGTGGAGGATTGGAAGAACACGCTTCGAGAAATGCGCGGCGAGACCATTGACTTCCGTGACGAAGTGACTGAGATCATGCAACTGAGCGACGAAGAAATTATTGCATGGCTGAAAGAAAACGACGAGGAATATTTGCTCGCCAGCGACAACAAGCGGAAACAGCTTCTTGAAGGCTGGGAGCAGATGATGCGCGATATGCACGGCCAAGAGATTTCTTATGCGGAAGAAGTTGCCCGCATCTTAGGCGGCAGTCAGGAAGAAGTGCTTAATTGGCTGAGGACTAATGATTCCAACTACGCAAATGCTTCTCCCGCAGAACAGGAAAAGATGGTGGAAGATTGGAAAGCGTCGCTGGATGATATGTACGGCGTGACGAAGACTTACTGGCGCGAGATTGATTTGATTCTGTCCGGCTCGGAAGAAGACTTCATTTCGTACATGACACAGCACAGCCTGCAGTATGCGGACGCAAGCAAGACCTCTCAAGAGGAAATGGTAAAGAGCTGGCGGCAGACCTACAAAGATATGAAGGGCGAGGCCACTACTTACTGGGATGAAATCGACAGGCTTGCAAACGGCGGATACGATGCGTACATTGAAGAGCTTAAACGCAGAAGCACATCTTATGCTACAGGCTCTGATGGCGAGAAAGCTCAGATGCTTAAAGAATGGACGGACATCTGGGACCAGATGCACGGTATCACGCAGACATATTGGGAAAAAGTGAACGAGGTTATCGACGGCGGACTGGACAACTTCATCGAGTTTATGAAGGAGAACAATGCCGAATACGCCAAAGCTTCTGACTCCGACAAAGCCAGCACCGTAATGGGTTGGACTGATATGTGGCGCGAGATGGAAGGAAGCTCGAAGGACTATCGGGACGAGGTTGCCGCTGTGATGGCTCAGGGCCACGACGCTTACATCGGATACATGACGAGCATGAGCAAGGAGTACGCCGACGCGACGGAAGAAGAAAAGAAGACCATGCTCAAGAGCTACGAAGACATGTGGGACCAGATGACGGGCAAGCAAAAGAGCTATGAAGACGAAGCGAACGCCATTATCGCTCAAGGCCAGGAAGCCATCATTTCCACGCTGACGGAATACACGACAAAATATCAAGACGTTGGCAAGTTGCAGTCCGAGGCTTATATTGACGAGTGGAAAGACAAGCTGGACAAGCTGAAGAAAACCCTGCAGGATGTGGCGATCAACACAGATGTGTTTGATTACACGCAACCCGACGCGGTGAGCGAAAGTGCGAGCGCGAGCAGTTCCGCGAATACTTCTTCTTCCACCGAGGAAAACAAGCTGTATTGGCGGGCGGAAGCGAACTGGCAGAGAACGTTTGAATCCCGGCGCGAAGCTTTGGACTATAAGAACACAAAGATATCTGAGTTGGAAGCAAAACTTGCGGCCAGCCCCAAGGACGAAAACATTCTGAGCAAATTGGAAACTTGGCGCAACACGCCTATCCTGTATTATGCACGGGGCGGCATTGCAGACTTTACTGGCCCTGCTTGGCTGGACGGCTCGAAGCGCAATCCCGAACGGATACTGAGTCCGCGCCAGACAGAACTCTTTGATATCCTTGTAAGCTCTCTGGAAGATTTGAGCGTGCATGTTCCCAGCTTCCCGTCTTTCGATTGGGCGAGAGAAGGAAGTACAGAGGGCGGCTTCTCATTTGGTGACATCGTTATCAACGTAGCCCACTTGGACAGTGACACGGACTATGACGATATGGCCGAGCGCGTGCTTGATTCCGTGATGCAAAAAATCAACAGGGGTTCCGTGGTTGGCGGAATCAGGTTCTCGAAATAAACAACGACAATGGGGCGGAGGGAATAAAATCTCTCCGCTCCTTCTTTTAAGGATTGAAGGTGGGGAGATATGAGCGGATTTACTTATTGCGGCGTACACAGTGGGAAGTACAGCGTGGAATACATTCCCGACCCCAAAGCGAGGTGGGACGCTTCTCCCGAATTTGATGTGTACGAAGAAGATGTAGCTGGGCGCGACGGCGGATATTATTATGGAAACAATACGAAGATACGGAAGATTACGCTTCAGTGTTTCTTCGAGGACATTCCCATGGAAACCCGTGAGGATATCCGTAGTTGGCTGGGACGCAACACGAAAGGGAAGCTGATTTTCGATGACAAGCCTTTCGTGTACTACAACGTTCGCCCCAGCAAAATTGTTGATGGCGAAATATACACAATCCTGACGGGGCGCGGAGAGATACACAGCGGAACATTCACTGTGACCTTTTCCGCCTACGAACCCTATGGATTTATGACGTATAAACAAATAGATGACGGTGTGGATTTGAAGGGCGCGGAAATATATTCTGGCATCCTTCCCGCCGAGCAAATGCCTGAGCTTATTTCTGAAACAAGCACAAGCGGGCTGATTTACAATTGCGGAACTCAGCCGTGCAATACGCTGATTCAAATAGGCGGCACTGGTACAGACATTGTAATCAGCAACGAAACGAACGGAACATTTTGTTCTTTGCTCTCTCTCCCTGAAAGCGGCTATCTTGAAATAGACAGCAGGCTGGGAAAAGTGACTTGGGTACACAATGAGCAGAGGGACGTGTTCTTTGAATATCACAATGAGGGGTATTTGACGCTGGCTCCGTACTTGCCCAAGCAATTCAACGTGGGCGTGGAATACAAAAAGGGAAGCGCGACTGTATCTTTCTATGGGCTGACTTCACTTGAAAACTACCTCGGAAAATATATCTATCTCGAAGAAGCGTGGTACAAAATTGTTTCCGTGTCGGAAGAAGACGGAACTGCCGAGCTTGATGCAGCGATGACGTCAAACGGCGCGACGCTGACAAAGATAGTAACGATGAATGAAATCAAAATCACAGGGACGGGCATGACGCTGAACAAGCTGTCCATTGACTATACTCCCGTGATTGTGTAAAGACGGGAGGGAAAACATGAAACACTTTTCTCTCTCGGTATATGACCAAGACTATTTGAAAGTATGCGACTTGTTTGACTCAGGTTCTCAGGCGCAAGGACAAGCATACAACATTTACTACACAGAAGAGCTTAACACTGGATGGAAAGAAATTACTTTTGACCTTCCGTTCCTGATAGAGAAAGAGAACAACTTCCGCTGGAACTATGTGCGGAATGAATATTTGTTGCGTGTGCGGCGAGATGACATTGAGGATTGGTTCTTCCTGCAAGCTCCGAGCAAGAAGAAGAACGGCAAGGCCGTGACCAACAATGTTCGGTGCGTACATGTGTCTGCTGGGCTAAAGACAAAAAACATTTACTTTGTGTTCGATGATGAGAACGGCATTGGAACTATTGATTACTTGATGGGGCAAGTCCTCACAAACACAACTTGGGGCCTTGGAACATGCGACAAATTCTATGAGAGAGATGGAACGACAGAAAAAGTACGTTCTATTTCCTCGGACGACAAGAGGGGCGCGTACCAACTCATCCAAGACATTTGCAATTTATTCAACGCTTATCCTGTATTCAATGGGGCGACACGGACAGTGGACATTCATGCGCTGGACAACAAACTCCCGCTGACTGAAATGTATGTGGGCAAGAACCTGAATTCCCTCACTGTTGAAATCAATTCGGAAAGCATTGTGACGCGGCTTTATGTAGAGGGCGAATATGGGGATGATGGATATGTTGGCATCGACGAATATAATGATGATCTCCCGTTCCTTTTGAACTTTGACTATTACAAACAAATTGGATTGTTCAAGGCGCGGCATCAAATAGCGCTGGACAAATATCTTTCCGAAGTGAAGAATGTTCGCGGCGAGATTAAAGACGCCATGGCTCTGCAGCTTGAGCAGGAAGACTTGCTGAATGAGCTGTGGGGACAAATCCCGTATGTGCTTCTGTGTTTGTCGGGCGGGCGAGTAACTAAGACATACTACGGCGGGACTTTGCTGGCCGACCAAAAAGAAATAGTCGCAGGCGACGAACTGTTAGTGATGCCGACCTCTGGCGACTACAGAGCTTACACTGTTCCAAGCGTCGGCGCATCTTTCCATAGTACCGACCAATATGCTGTGAAGTTTATCGTGCTCCCGAACGGCAAAGTAGGCGCGAGGCAAGTCGCGGCTGAGGCAGGCATAGGCGACCTTGAATATAAAGCCGACGATGGGCTGACGTTGAACTCCGCCATGAGACAAGCGCTTGAATATGCTGAAAACATCGGAGATATTGGCGAGGAAATCAAAGGCATGAAAGCGGAGCAGACAGCCGTTGAAGGAGAGTTTGCGGATGCTATGGGCGACATGCTCAGGGACGGCTATTGGTCGAACACAAACTATGCTATTGGACAGGAACAGTTGCTTTATTGGGACGCCCTTGACCAAATTGTTGAAGTGTCAAAGCCCAAAGTAAAATATGGTATCAGCTTGGTTGTGCTTTCTCAGGAGCTTGGGTATGATCCTGACGAGTTTCAGTTGAACACAAAGATTCATTTGCTCGACACGGAAATGAATATCAATGACGTGGTGTATGTATCCAAGCGGACTCTGTGTTTGGACAACCCGAAGAACGATAGAGTCGAGATATCGAACGACGGGCTTGTGTCTTCTGTCAATTCGTTTGAGTATGTACTTGCGAAGATGACACAGATTGCCGACAACACAAACCAGAAGAATACCGTATATGAACGGGCGAAAGTTATTTCTTCTCAGGGGCAGATTGGAACGACGACCATTAAAGATAAGTCGATCACGACCCAGAAGTTGAGCGAAGAAGTTCAATCCCTGTTGGGCGTGAACTATTCGGCCCAGTTGAAATATTCCGACAGCGTGCTGAAGCCTTTTGATTTTCAGAACAAGTCTGCGGCTTTCTTTGGCGACGGAACTATATACGGCTCTTACTCAAACACGACTTCGGTTGTTACTTCACAGTGCGAGAATAGCTGGGTGAATTTGTTCTGCAGTAAGCTTTCCATCACAAAAGACAACCAGGCGGCTTTGGGCGAGCAAGCTTCCACGACACGGAGCAAAATAGCTTCTTACAGTCCGGGAACAGCTCCGGCTTTTATTTTTGTAGGCACAGGCCAGAGCGATTGGCTGGCGGGGCGAGCCATTGGAAAGTTCGGGGACAGCAACGACACCACGTTCTACGGGCGAATGGAAGGAATATGCAACGCGCTGGAAACTTCTTTTTCTTCCGCGACTGTGATATTTGTTACGCCCATCAACCAGCCCTTGTCCAACACGGATGCGGCGGCTTCTTTGAATGAGTACCGTAACGCTATCTTCGAGGTGGCGTGCGCTCATGGTTTCAACGTGGTGGACGGCTCGAAACTTGGCTTCCCGACCGGGAGCGGAGGGTTCCGCGACAAGATGATCCCCAATGGGCGATATCCGTCTGAGGACGGTTATTACATGATGTACAAAACTATATGCGGCGTTTTGCTGTAAAAGGAGAGAAGGAAATGGCAGAAAATTTTTATGCGGATGTGACGCTCGGCGGAAGCATCAATATCAAACTCCATCCCGTCTTCCAGTATGACCGTGGATTCACGCTGAGACTGCATAGATACAGCGGCCTGTCTACCCCTCAAGGCCAGTTTGCTTTTGAAGGTGCGAGGCAGACTTTGAACGTGGTGGGCGAGATTCCGTCCGGGGCAGAGTATTACGAAATGGCTGTGCCTGACGTGATGCTTTATCAACCCAAGACGGTGCATTGCTATGTGTACGTGACTAACTCTGCTTCGGGCCAGACAATCTATGATATCGTGATCCCCATTATTCCCCGCGAGATGCCTGCCGATGCAACGTATACTCCCGAAGAGACGAAGGCGTTTGATAAGCTACTGGCTCAACTAAATTCCGCCAAAGATAAAATGGAAGCTATTACAGAAGTTGCCTTCGCGGGAAGCGGCCTGCTGTGGGCTGGTATCGAGGACGAGCATACGCTCGTGTTTGAGAAGGCTATGCTGGATGACCAGGCAGATGCTTACGAGATTGCAAAGAAGAACGGCTTTTCTGGGAGCCGTGCCGACTGGGATGCATTTGTGAGCGACTTGCTTAGTCACGCCACCCCCGACCAAGCATATGCGGCGGCCCAGCAAGCTTCACAAGATGCGGAAGAAGCCGAGGCGACCATGCAAAATTTGAGCGACAAAATGGCTCAAGATATGCTGGACTGCAAAGGCGATATCATGCAGATTATCGCGGAGCAGGCCGAGATTCTGGCGACGGCGTCTGAGGAGATTACGATTTTGCCTACTGACTGGACGGGAAGCCCCGACATCTATACGGCAACCAAAGCATGTTCTATTGCGACGGAAGACAACAACATGATAGTCGGATTCCAAGGGACGCTGACCGAGGAACAATATCAGGATGTTTCGCATTTTACTTTGACTTGCGGCGGCCAGGGTGATGGGACAATTACTTTCGTTGCTTACGGCGCGAAGCCTACACAGACATATATTGTTGGCGTGATTGCGTTCACTTCCAAAGAGCAGGCAGAAGGCATTGAAGAACTGAAGACCATTCGCTTTGAACTTGACGAGACTGACGGCCACTTGTATATGACGATGGAGTAAGGAGGGAGAAGAATGATTATTAGTTATTTTCCGCTTCCTTATCGGGCTCGTTTGCCTGAGTTTGTCTATGCTTCGACGGCGGACGCGACGACTTCTGATTTGGCTTATACAGTGGAATATGATCCGGGCGGATGGATGATTAAATTGAAAGCAGTGGGCGATGGATACTTCACGCTGAAAGAAGGATGCGCTGTTGATATCTTCTGTGTGGGAGGTGGCGGCGGTGGTGGCCGTGGCGAAGGCTTCTACGAACTTTGCGGATGCGGCGGCGCTGGCGGATACACAGCTACTTTGGGGGCACAGCTTTTCCGAACCGGGCAAACCCATCTTGTGACCGTGGGTAAAGGCGGCACAAGAGGCAAAGACACAACAGCGAGTCAGGGCGGTTCTACGGGTGGAACTACTTTTGTATACACTGGTTCTGCCCCAACGTCTGACGTGCTTATTCAAGCGGCTGGTGGAACTGGCGGACATTGGGTGGAGAGGCTCCAAGATGGAGCTTATTTCATGCAATATGGCGGCGGCGATGGCGGGTATGGTGGTGATGGCGGCGCTGGCACTGGCACGGGATACGATTTGGATATTGGCGATTGGGACGCCGACGCTCCCGGAACTGACGGCGGGAATTCTTCTGGATGGACCTCTCCTGTTTTGCTGAATGCCATTGGACGTGGTCAAGGCACAACCACTCGTGCTTTCGGAGAAACTTCCGGCGAGTTGTTTGCTTCTGGGGGCGCTGGGGGTATCTATGATGGAACTGGCGCGGCTGGACAAAATGGGGCAGCGAACACGGGCAACGGCGGCGCGGGAGGTAACGTGAGCCAGAGAAGCGGACTTGACATCAACAGAGTCAAGGGAACCAACGGCAATGGCGGAAGCGGAATCATTATCATCCGCAACGCAAGGAATCTATAAGGAGGAAAGGTAAATATGAGAGCAGACGTAGGAAAAATAATGGTAACTCCAAAGGGCGACTACGACGCCGCCGTTCAATATGAAAGACTCGACATCGTTCGCGACAGAAACAATGTTTATCTTTCCAAAGACAGCGTAAAAAATGTATCTCCTGAATCTGACCACAATAAATGGATGAAATTAGTTGACGGAATTACGCCGAACGCGATAGCTCAAGCATCGGCAATCTATGACAGCGTCGATTATGCGCAAGTAGTACATGCCACAGGAGCGGCGGAAAACAGCCCTACAGATCTTAACAGTAAGATTGAGCCTGTTCAGGATTTCAATGGTTACGATTCTCCGTGGCCTGGCGGGGGAGGGAGAAACCTTTGTCCACCTTTTTCTATTAAATTAACTGGTGCTTTAAGAACAGCCTTGTTTTCTCTGGATATTACTGGCACTAATGTATATACTTTCTCTAAGGGCGGCAATTTCAAATCAATGATTCGGTATTACGCCGCTGACGGTACATATATCGGCAGAGGCAGTGGCGGATCGGTTATGACGCAGACCATTGACGGAGACACAACGATCTATAACAGCGACACTCATACTGGGGAAACCCTGAGAGCGGCAGGTGTTGCGTTGTTTGACGTGCAGGCATATGATTTGACTGACACGTCGGATGAATTCATCGAATCCGCGCATCTGCAGGTTGAACTTGGCTCTGAGGTGACTGAATACGCCCCGTATGAAAACATCTGTCCCATTCAAGGACGGACTGGCGTGACCATTGATGTTTCTGAAACATCGACTTTCACTGAAAAGAGGAGCTACAATGTTTCGCTGCCGACTGACGCAGGGACTGTGTATGGCGGGGTTCTTACTGTGAATATGGACGGAAGCGCTACGCTTACTGTGAACTGGGCTATGGTTGATCTTGGAGCGATGGATTATTCCCGCAGCAGCAATGGCCAATTTTACGTCCAAGCGGCATATTCTTTTGTGCGTCCCCCTGCTTCCAATGTACTCCCCGATCTTTTGTGTGATATCCTTCCTATTTGCAAACCTGCCCAAAGCACAAACAATGAAGTTGATTTCGGTATTTCCTTAGCAACTGCGGTAGATAAGCGAGTGCTCGTCCGCTATAATTCTATCACCGACCCCGCTGAACTGAAAACTGCTCTCACTGGACATATTGCTGTAGCGAAGTTGGTAGAACCTATTGTATACACCTTCCCCGCCGACTCAATTTTGTTGGATTATGGCGAAAACTATGTCAAGTCAAACACTGGTGATGTATCCATTAAATATGTCTTAGACACGAAGACTTATATCGACAACAAGATTGCGGCACTCATGAACGCATAACAAGGTAGGGTTAAATGATGATACCACTTAATATTTTTCTTTCTAACGTTCAGCGAAACGTTGAGCGCGTTCATGGCTATGAGTACAGCCACGATGGAAGTGACGGGTTGTGTGATTGTATCGGACTTATTATTGGCGGGGTAAGGCTTTCAGGTGGAACATGGCGCTGGACTCATGGCTCAAACTATGCGGCGCGAAACAGAATCCGTGACTTGCACTATATAAGCTCTGCGAGCCAACTCAAGCTTGGGGACATCGTTTTTAAGGCGAGAGAGCCTGGGGAGGCGAAGTACCGCTTGCCCAACACATATGATGATAGTCCCGACAGGCGCGACTATTATCATGTGGGAGTCGTCACTTCGACGGCTCCTTTTGTAGTGACGCATTGCACGAGCGTTGAGGGCGGCATTATGCGCGACACAAAGCTTGGGGCTTGGCACTATGGCGGAGAACTAAACTTGGTTGACTATGAAGAAGGGGGAGATACCGTGGAAGAAAATTACAAAGCAAAAGTTGTGGCCGCGCAAGGCAACACTGTAAACATGCGGAAGAGTGCTTCGAGCAAAGCCGACGTTGTGCGGAAAATTCCCATTGGAACTGTCGTTACCGTCATTAAAGAATACAACGACGGCTGGGACTACATTGGGATTGACGGCACAACGGGATACATGATGAAACAGTTCCTGCAGAAAGTAAGCGATGATGGTGCGGACGAAAACGAGTATGTGACGATCACACTGAGAAAAGATGTCTACGAAGCGTTAAAGGAGAGTGTGATTGATGCAGGAGGTATTTAATTGGATACTGGACCATTGGGGTGTTACTGTATTCTTGCTTGGAATTATCATCCAGTTCACCCCGGCCATTAAATGGAATCCGTTCACATCTTTCTTTGGCTGGCTTGGAAAAGTAATCAATAAGCCTCTTTCGGACAGGCTGGATGTTATTGAGAAAAACTTGGACGATGTGAAGGCGCGGCAGCTTACAGACGAGAAAGACCGCATCCGCTTTGAGGTGTTAGACTTTGCCAATTCATGCCGGAACAATATCAAGCATACCCGCGACGAATTCCAGCACATCATCGACGTGAATGACAAATATGAAGAGTTGCTCCGGCAGACAAATGACACAAACGGCGTTTTCAAAGAAGAGTATCAATACATCTTGAAAGTGTATCACAGTTGTCAAGAAAAAAATAATTTCTTGGCGTGAGAAAGGAGGGCGTGTATATGAACGACGGCGAGAAGAAAAAAACACAGACAAAGCTGGAAACGTCAAAGGGAATCGTGATCGCGGTTATGGCCGCTTTTATCGCTTCCATGGCGGCGACATACACGCTCCCCATCTTTTTTGAATGGGTCGGAGAAGTTGCTCTCAAAGTGTTCCAAACAGTCGCCACATTGACGGGCTCTGTTTTGCTGGGATATTATGGCAAGGCTGGATTTGAAAACTATGACAAAAACAAAAAACTCCTCAAGTTTGAGGAAGAGGAGGAAAAGGAAGGAGATAATGGGTGATGAATGTATATCAGATTGTTTTGCTTGTGCTGGCGGTCATTGTGTTGGGGCTGTACATTTATAAGCGTGTGACGGGCAAAGATATTCTGCGCGGCATCATGCTGTCTCGCCCTGTTATTATGGGGCTGGGCGCGGCTGTGGAAGCTGTCGCGAATATTTGGCCTGAGCGCTCTGAGCTGCAGACTGTCCGCACAATCATGAAGGCGGCTATTGAAGGCGCAGAGATTGCAGAGAAGGCGTGGAAGATGGGCAACCTTGAGAAGGAAGACCGCAACCCTTACGCCAAAGCTCTTGTTCGCGAAACTTTGAGCAAGGCCGGAATTGCGGTGACACCTCAAGTGAGTATCATTGTGGACGGCGTTATCGAAGCTGTGTGCATGGTATTACCGCACGAGAAGAAGCCGGAACCTGTGCTTGAAGTGGTCGGGGACATTGGGGAATAAAGGTGATGATACATGAACAACATTGTATTTGCCAATTTGGGATACGGAAATAAAACAACGACGCAAACCGTGTTCCAATACAACATGGGCATGATGCTACGGTTCAAAAACGTGACGCTTCCCGATACCTACCGAGTGGACTTTTCCAATTCGCTGCACGGAACCAGCAAGACCATGATTGGCGGCGCGGACGGGGTGGAAATCCCCTATGAATACTTTGTGCCCGGCAGCCATATTTACGCCTGGATTGTGCTGAGTATGGGGGAAAATGACGCGATTACGGAATACCAGATTGAGATACCCATTGACCCACGCGCAAAACCGACTGATGTGACGCCCACGCCAAGCCAGCAGAGCGCCATTGACCAAGCTATTTCAGCGCTGAACAGCGGCGTGGAACGGGCGGAAACGGCGGCGGAGAGTGC
>Ga0247611_10002811_pt1 | contig 27019 bp, 22 predicted proteins | sample 177DNAGHGhighgp2_FD_192422 | JGI IMG/M metagenome (GOLD analysis project Ga0247611, IMG submission 192422) | Sheep rumen microbial communities from Palmerston North, Manawatu-Wanganui, New Zealand - 1770 DNA GHGhigh gp2 | ecosystem: Host-associated > Mammals > Digestive system > Stomach > Rumen... | reverse complement strand
TTGCAGTTGTCATGGGAATGGGTATTTGTTCGTAACTGTTTGATTATCACCTATAAAGTTACTAAAAATATTCCATTCCCACAACTATTTTAACTCTTTTCTTACGTCGAACTCACGTTATATTATGACTCATTTTACGATTTTTATGTATTCTCTAACAATCTATGATTGGAACTCTTTCCTAAGATAGCACAAATGCACTTGATTAAGCAAGCAAATCTGCTATTAGTTTTGTGAAATCCGTAATATCGCCCTCAATGCTGGCCTTCTCCAATGCTTGCATATAATAGTCTCGTCTTTCTACTGGAATAATCGTCCATGAATAGCCCCCAGTGGAAAGCATCGTGTTCATGATGAAGCGACTCATTCTGCCATTCCCATCATTATAGGGGTGTATAAAACTAAACAGGAAATGCCCAAGGATGGCCCTGACGGCTGGATGCTTTTCTTCTCGTAGCAAACGGAAGTACTCAGGCATAGCATCACGAACAGCTTCATAATTCATAGGTGTATGTCGTGAACCTCGGATATACACAGGACGGTTGCGATAGCCAACAATGGCTGACGGTTTAAAAAGACCTGCGGCTACCATTGGTTGCCACATTTCAAAATACCAGTTTCCGTGGTCATTGTCAACTGCTGTTCCTGCAACTGTTCCTTCTACAATCTTTGCAATGGTGCTTTTTACGGCTTGGAATGCCTGATAATAACCTCTGGCTACCAGTGCATTATGAGCCTCTTTGTCTTCTTCTTTAGGATTCCATTTGCCACTTTTTACTTTCTCTATCAGTTCATCAGACACTCTATAACCTTCGATTGACAAAGAATGATAGGCATCCTCTGTATATTTGTCATCCAGTTGCTTAAGTAATTGGTTAATATTGGTAGGCTCTGAAGATGGGGATGGAAAATTGCTGATAATCGTTTGTCGCATTTTGCTCCACATGAGCGATATCCGTGCAACATATGGTGAAATGGGGAAGGGAGAAATGCTCTCCACCTTATCCTCAAAAGGGTCTTCTTCACGCACGTCGTATCCCAGACGTTTCATAAGCCCAAGGATGTTATTTGCTATTTTATCTCTGCCTATATTACGAAAAGCCCCGACAAGACGTCCAGCACGGGTGCTTGCTCCTTCGTCAGCAAGAATTCCGCATATTTCTGATTCGTCTTTCACCATTTGAAGACAGGTTCTTGCAGAAATTGGGTTCTGACGGAAATAGGTAGGTGACACAAAAACCAGTGCTTCTGCTAAAGTGTACATTTGTACACCAAATTCAGAATGGGTGTATATGGAGGATGGCAATTTTGCTTTTAGGTTGAACAAACTTGTGCCATATAGTAATGATGTGACGTTGTTGTTCCCGTCCGGATTACGTATGATGGTCTGTATAGGAACCGTTGTGTTGCCTGAATGAAGGTCAAGTGACTGTTCTGCAGTCAGGCTCCAGTTTTTGCCAAAACGTGAAGCACAATACTTGGACATGAACGCCCAGAAGGAGGTGTACCAGTCTGTGGTGTCACCCTCCATGCCTGGACGTGAGGCTATATACCATCCTTTTACAACTTCTTTTAACCACCCTTCACGCAATAGACGGGTCAAGTGTACCCTGCTCAGTTGTTCTGTTCCGTGAAGAACAACAAAGTTTTCCGTATCTTGGAGTTGTTTCAGTTGTTCTAGGGACTCTGCTATTTTTTCTACTATTGTTGCCATTTCGACTTATGTTTTATTACACGCTGTTTGTTAAAGTGGAACCGCACGTCTTTTTCTGTCGTGGCTTTACACGTCTTTTCTTTGCGTTCAGTTACACGTTATTTTGTGCAAAGCTACAAATTTTCTATAAAATAAACAAAATGTAAGAAAGAAAATGGCAAAAAAGTATAGAGTCACAAAAACGGCTGGTGGTTCGTCATCAGGTGTTCATTGAATGCAATTCATAGCAGAACATTGAATTGAGAACGATCTCTTATCCGTAGCCCTCAAAATCCTCAATCTCCTAAACTGCCTTTATACAAAGAAATCCTGCAATTTCTTCCAGAGTTACGAAAAAAGCTTGATTCTAAAAAACAATGTTGAAGAATTAACGCAGAATGAGTATAAACAAAAAGTCATGCATGATGCTTCATGCTGCATCAGAAGTTAATGCGGCCTTCCTTTTGTCAAAATAAATTCGATTTTTGGAAAAAATTTGGGGCATTCTACAGAAAAACAAATCTCCGGTCTTCATTTTGCGAGTAATTCGCACCACAGTATTTCGCCGATGTCTATTATATGAGAGAGAATCTTCCCGCCTGCCCCAAAGGAATGCTCTTTTCCTAAAACAGTATGTATTCTCCGCCAAAGTCATTCTCTTTTATCTCTAAAGTCAATCTCTTTTCGAGCCGAAGTCAATCACTTTACAAACTAAAGTCAGCCACTTTTCGAGCCGAAGTCAGCCACTTTTCGAGCCGAAGTCAATCACTCTACAAACTAAAGTCAGCCATTTTTCGGGCCAAGGTCAGTCACTTTCAGGGAGGAAATCATACCAGTTTGTTATCAATCTCAATGTTTATGGATGACAAAAGTGGGTCATATATGCTTGTTCGCCGACTCACAATTCCACAAAGTTTACTGCTTGCAGGAAAAACAAAAAGCCCTGTTTTGCCTTCCTGATCCTCTTTTAGGACACCAGTAGAGGGGGGATGCGGCCGCAAACCGGGTCCAGGAAGATATGATTTTGGATGGTTGTTTTTCCAGAATCCAAAAAGCCATTGTAAAGATATATGATAAAAAACATACTACACCCCACTTCTTATCCCGAGTCGGGGTATAGTATGTATTTTTGTATAAAGCGATATAAATTCCTAAAAAATCATATCGTTGGAAAAGGGGTGACAACCTCTTTGTTCTGTGTTAGTTGGTCTTGCCCCTTGTTGTCGATGCCAGTCTGAACGAGATAGGCAAGGTGAATCTGACGCGCACCGCTTTGCCTTTTTGCATGCCAGGTATCCACTTGGGCATTTTCTTGACTACGCGCAGGGCTTCGGCGTCGAGCTCAGGGTCAACGCTTCTGACAACTTTCATATTGCTGATGGAACCGTTGGTTTCTACAATGAATTCAACTATGACACGTCCTTGTACGCCATTTTCCATTGCTTTCTTCGGGTACTTGACGTTCTGGGCGAGAAAGGCCTGCAGGTCTCCGTTGAATGTCGGGGCCTGCTCTACAACATCTTCATATACATCGCTGCTGCTCTGGGTGGTGACAGCAGAGGGCGTCTGACTGCTGACCGGAGCTGTTGGTGTCATCAGTTCGTGCGGATAGTTGGCGGCCGACATGTGGTAGGTGACGAGTTTTCCGTATATGTTATACATGACAGTGTAGTTTTTCTCCTTCTGTGTGTTCTTGAAGAGCTGGAGGGCTGTCTCCTCTGAGATCTTGGATGGGTCGAAGAGAGGCATGTCACCATCGTTGCCCACGAAACGGGCATACTTCTTTCCGTAGGTCAGTATGTTGTCGTCCAGGCGGTAGGTGGCAAGGCTTTCGTCATATTCCAGTCCAATGCTCATCAGGTCGGGGAATACGGCGCAGTATTCGCCAGCCATGAAGCCGCACTCGATGCACACCTCGTCCATGAATCCATAGTTGGGATGGAGAACGGTGCCGCCCTTATAGCGGTGGTAGAAACCCATGCCTTCGCTGGAAAACGTATTGCTGAGCACCTTATCGATGAGGGGCTGACACGGTGCTTCCGTCACGAACTTTTTCATGATCCACACATCGCGATAGACAGGGAAGAATTCTCCTACGTCGGATATCCAGAGCTTCACCCATTCGCCCTTGGTTTCAATGATGGGGTAGCATTGGTCTTTCTCCAGGTGGAAGGCTTCGAATGACTTGGGTGTTTGGGGTGTCTGCCACTGTATCTTTGCATCTTCGCTATCGAGGCCCTCCCAGTAGCTCATGAGTTTCGGACTCTGTGCATTAGGTTCCTTGCGCAGGTTTACGCCATCGGTTGTCACGATGGCAAACTTTTTCCATGTTGGAATCTTTGTTTCTTGTGCCATCAGCCATGTGGGCAATGCCATCATGATGAGGAATAATAATTTCTTTTTCATTTTTAAAATGGTTAAAAAGTTTGTTTTTAGGAAAAATATTTTTGAATGGGGTTCATGAACCTGGTGAGCTGTCGCGGTCGGGGTATGCCTCGGTAGTCCATTCGAGTGAGGCTCTGGGCGATGAACAGTCGTTTGCGGGCGCGTGTCATGGCGACATAGAACTTGCGTGCATCTTCGGCTATGCCTACAGGGTTGTTGCGGTTGAAGTAACTTGGATAGCGGTCTTCCACGGCATCGAAGACGATGACGTTGTCAAACTCCAGTCCCTTGGCCTTGTGGACGGTGGATACAAAGATGCGGTCGGCGAGTGTCCGGCTGTTGCAGAGGTCGGCCTCTTTCATGGTGTTGATTTCCATAATGTGACGACTGAGCTGTTCGGCAAGGGTGTGGGCCTGCCCTGTATCCACGATGTCGTGGGAGAGATAAGACGTGATGTAGTGCAGCTTGTCGGCATGGACAGCTTCGCCGCTCTCCTGTAGCAGTGTGAAGAAGCGTTCCAGTTCTCTGACCAGTGCAGGCTTTTCGGTCGAAGTGTCGGTGATATATAACTTTTTCAGTGCCTCCAGATAGGTCTCGCGGTATTGGCGGCGTAGCGTTGCCACGCGCTGTTTGACGCGTTGTTGAGCCATCAGTTCCCGTTGAAGGGGAATGACGGCTTGTGCCTTGTGGCGGCAGTGGATGAGCAGTGAGCAGGTTGCCAGTACGTCGGCATCGGCCAGGTGGCTGTTTTCGCCTTCCAAGTGGAGCACTGCCAGGAGATATTTCAGTTTGTATTCCTTCAGGTCGGGCTCCAGCAGTCGTGCCAACTTCAGGGAGTCGAAGCAGAGCGGGCAGCGACTGTGCAGGTTGGCCGCAGGCAGATGGCGTTGCAGGTTATAGTGAAGAATGGTATAGTCAAACGATGCGTTGTGGGCCACCAGTGGCGTGTCGCCCACATAGTCGAGAAACAGACTGAGAGCGACGTCCGGTGGAAGGAGCCTCTGATGGCGTCGTTCTTCGATGATGGGGTTGGGAATGTCGCCGAGCATCAGCGGAATATCGCGGTCAGTCTCTATGTGGACATTGAAGGAAGAACCTTCCACCACATGGCCATTACACATACGGACGGCAGCTATCTGAATGATGTCGTCTTCCGTAGTGCTGAGGCCGGTAGTTTCTGTGTCGAAGACTATCAGGTCGCCCTTGTCGTAGGCTTGAGCAAACTCCTGCACAAAGGTGCTGTCATCATAGCGCAGGAAGTCGGAAGGCAGCATGGCATGGTTGACGAGCACGCGCACGAAGTTGCGCGCATAGGTATTCTGTTCGCAGACATGCAGCCCCTTGATGAGGCGCGCCCAAGCCATGAACTGGTGTTCGTTGTTCAGGATGTTGAGGTGGGCCAGGGCCAGTTTGATGTCACTGGTGCCGAAAAGGTCTTCGCCAGAGACCTTGAAGTGGTTGAGTTGTAGCTTCGTCAGTTCGTTGCTGACGTTGTCGGCATCGCTGTTAGAGTTGACGATGACGGCCGTGGTCTCCGTCTCGGAAGCCTGTGTGAGCAGTTGAACCGTGCGGGCCACATCGAAGTATTCGGTGTCGAGCACGTTGCTACGCAGGATGCGGAGCGGCAGGTGAGGAACGACAAGGTCGGGGTTGGCAGGCTTGGGCAGGTAGGCTGCCGGGATGTTGAGCACAGCACGGGCATATTCGTTGAAGACGTTGAGCAGGTAGGCTGGCGAACGGTGGTTGGTTGACAGCGTATGAAGGTGGCCGGCGCAGCGGTTGCGCAGCTGGTCGAGGGTGGAGAGCTTGGCTCCCATGAAGGAGAAGATGGCCTGCTGCTCATCGCCTAAATATACCACCGTACTGATGGCGGGGGCTGCTGGCGACTTCGGTTGCGTGGTGATGAGGTCGATGATGGCCAGTTGCAGCGGGTTGAGGTCCTGCACTTCATCGACCTGTATCCAGCAGTAGGTGCGTTCGGGTTTTGCGTCGTAGGTCATGATGAGCAGGTCTTCAAAATCGACCAGCCGGTTTTCTTCCTTGTATTGTTCATACTGACGGGCCACCGTCATCTTTCGAAGCAGCCTGTCGATGATAGCCTGCTGTCCCATGTCACACGAAGCTGTAGCCATGGCGTCGAGGTAGAAGTCGGTGTGACGGTAGATATCATCAATGGTTTCGGGAGACAGCTGCTTGCGGTGCATGTGGCAGAGAACTTGCAGAGCTTTCGTGTCATCACTGTTCATACACTCCGGATGCATGCGGAGTTCCTTGGGATGTCGCATGAGCAGCTGTCGCATGAAGTGGGAGAAAAAGATGAGCTCGTTGTAGGCTCTGCGGCGCGTGGCGTTCTCCATCACCTGAGTCTCGTCTTCGTCGAGGTAGCGGGCAAGTATGCTCACGGCATCTTCTTCGTCGATAATGGAAGTTTCGGCCGGAATGATATTGTTTTCATATAGGAAATGGGCACAGAAGCGGTGGATGTTTCCTACAAAGACCTTCTGCACATCTGGCGTCTGAATGTTGGAAGCGATGCGCTCGCGCATGCCTCTTGCGGCACGGTTGGTGAATGTCAGACAGAGCATCTGCTCGTAGGGTATGCCTTCTTGCTCGTGGGCATAGCGTATGCGCTCGGTCAGTATCTGCGTCTTGCCGCATCCTGGCGGGGCGAGCACCAGATGGTGGCCGCCTTGAACGCGGATAACCTGTCGCTGGCTTTCATCTGGCCTGAAGTCTGGACATGGTCTCTGGCTCTGCTCTCTGTTCATGGTTTTTGCTTAAGGCCTTTTTACTTCCTCATTTTTCCTATTTTACTTCCTGCGTGCTGCGCATCGCCCCTCATTATGCATTATGCATTAATTTTCTTTATTTCCGGTCATGATTTTAGCCGCGTTGTCGGGGGCTATGGTGTTGCCCAGCCGGCGGTGTACCAGGGCGTAGCCGTCGAGCTGTGCCTGGCGTCCCTCGCCGCCTGGCAGTATGCGCATGAGTTCGCGGCGGATGTTTTCTGCGGAGAAGCGGTCGGCCAGCAGTTCTGGCACTACCTCGCGTCCGGCAATGAGATTGACCAGGGATATGTAGCCCGCTGTCATGATGTGGTCGAAGACAAAACGTACGATGAGCTGGATGGGGGTTTCATAGCAGACCACCTGTGGAACATTGAACATGCCTGTTTCCAAGGTGGCGGTTCCACTGGTGACCAGGGCTGCCGTAGCGTTGTAGAGCAGCTGGTAGGTGTTGCCCGGTGGCAGGATGGTTACGTCGTGACCGATGGTAAATTTCTCATAGTATTCACGCTCGATGGCGGGAGCTCCGGCTATGACCAGCTGGTACTGGGCGTTTAGTCCGGCGGTGGCTTCAAGCATGCCTGGCAGGTTGTCCTTGATTTCCTGCCGCCGACTGCCGCAGAGAATGGCGATGAGGGGCTTCTTCAGCTGGTATTTTCGTAGAAATTCGGCATTGCCTTCGGCTGCATGTTCCTTGTATTGGCGCACCTCCGACGCCGTGGGATTGCCCACATAGTGTACGGGGTAGTGGTGCTTGCCCTCATAGAATTCAACTTCGAAGGGCAGGATGCAGAACATCTTGTCGATGTCGCGTTTGATACTGCGGATGCGCCATTCCTTCCAAGCCCAGATCTTCGGTGATATATAGTAGTAGATTTTTACCTCGTGTCCTTGATGGCTCTTTCTGACCTTGCGGTTGCCCTTGGCCACATGTTTGGCAATGTTCAGGTTGAAGTCGGCATAATCGACCAGGATGAGCACATCGGGCTTCCATTGATCGATGTCGCGCTTGCACATAGCCATGTTCCGAAAAATGGTGCGCAGGTGGAGCAATACAGGCATGAAACCCATGTAGGCCAACTCTTTATAGTGCCTGACGCGGGTGCCTCCCACGGCTGTCATCAGGTCACCACCAAAGAAACGGAACTCGGCCTGCGGATCTTGTTCCTGTATGGAGCGCATGAGGTGGGAGGCATGGAGGTCTCCAGAGGCTTCGCCAACAATCAGGTAGTATTTCATAGCTCAATCTTGAATTTGTCCATATATTCGTAGGCTGTGACATCCAGTCGTGTGGGGGTGATGGATACAAAGCCGTGACCGAGAGCCCACTGGTCGGTGTCTTCAGCCTCCGGCTCATCGTTCTGGTACTCGCCCACCACCCAGTAGTAGTCATATCCGCGCGGATGCCGTTCTTTGACAATCTCGTTCACCCATCGGCCGAAGGTCATGCGGCATAAGCGCCAACCCTCAAACTGCTGCCGGGCGGGGAAGTTTACGTTTAGGCAGATACCTTTGGGCAGCCCCTCGCTGAGCACACGCCGGACGATGGCTGTCACATAGGGACGGAGAGGCTCCAGATTGGCCTTCACGTCGTAGTAGCAACTGGAGAAGGCAATGGAGGGAATATACTTCATGCAGCCTTCCATGGCCACCCCCATCGTGCCGCTGTAGTGGTTGTTCACCGTGGAGTTGTCGCCATGGTTGATGCCGGCGACAACCAGATCGGGCACCCGACCGCCACAAAGCTGGTCGAAGGCTATCTTCACACAATCTACCGGTGTTCCCGAGCACGACCAGACCTCCACGTCATCACCCATGTCGTCGAGGTTGTGGCGACGTTTCAGGATGAGTGGATCGACCGCAGAGAAGGCACGGGAGTAGCCCGAGCGTCCGCCATCGGGCGCACAGACCAGTATGTGTCCTAACGGGCGAAGGAAGTCAACAAGGAAGCGTAGCCCATTAGCGTGGTAGCCATCGTCGTTGGATATCAGAATCAATGGCTGTTTATCGTTTGTCTGCATGATTGTTTTTTAAAGTTGATAATCATTTGCAAAGATACAATTCCGCCCTCAAGCAGACAAGATATTAAGTGTTTTTAACGTGTACCGACACCCCCGCATCTGCCACCCGTCGTGCAAAAAAACTAAATTTATGATTGTAGCAGTCGTTATTTGATAGAAAATTCGTAACTTTGCACACTCTATAGTTATTGAGAAAGGAAAGAACAATGGGAAAAATAATAGCATTAGCAAATCAGAAGGGCGGTGTGGGGAAGACCACGACAACCATAAATCTGGCGGCATCGCTTGCTACTCTGGAGAAGACGGTGCTGGTGGTCGATGCCGACCCGCAGGCCAATGCCTCCAGTGGTCTGGGCGTTGACATCAATGAGGTCGATTGCTCTCTCTATGAGTGCATCATCGATAAAGCTGACGTGCGCGATGCCATCTATACCACCGACATCGACGGCCTCGACATCATACCGAGCCACATAGACCTTGTCGGCGCAGAAATAGAGATGCTGAATCTGGAAAACCGTGAGCGTGTCATAAGTAAGTTGCTTGCTCCCATAAGGGCTGAGTACGACTATATACTGATAGACTGCTCACCCTCGTTGGGACTGATTACGGTGAACGCGCTGACGGCGGCCGACTCGGTTATCATCCCCGTGCAGTGTGAATATTTTGCACTGGAGGGCATCTCCAAACTCTTGAACACCATCAAGATAATCAAGTCGAAACTCAACACGAAACTGGAGATAGAGGGCTTCCTGCTGACAATGTATGACTCGCGTCTCAGACTGGCGAACCAAATCTATGATGAAGTGAAACGCCACTTTCAGGAGCTGGTCTTCAAAACCGTCATTCAGCGTAACGTAAAACTCTCAGAGAGCCCTTCACACGGCCTTCCCGTCATCCTTTATGACGCAGATTCTTCGGGTGCCAAAAACCATTTGGCCCTGGCCAAAGAGATTATCGGAAGAGAAAAATAAGAGGGAAAAGGTTTTTTCTTAATTTCCCTAAAAGCTATGTAAGAAATGGCAGTACACAAAAAATATAGCAAAAGCGTCCTCGGAAGAGGGCTCGATCAGATAGAGGGCGGTAAAGGACTGGATGCCCTCATCGACACAACAGGCGTTAAGACCCAGGGGTCATCAACAATCAACGAGGTGCCTATCGGCCAGATTGAGGCCAACCCCAACCAGCCACGTCGCGACTTTGCGCCCCAGGCTCTTCAGGAACTGGCCGCCAGCATCAGTCAGATAGGTATCATACAACCCATAACACTTCGACAGATGGAAAACGGCCGCTACCAAATTATTGCCGGTGAGCGTCGCTGGAGAGCATCACAAATAGCAGGATTGGAGAGCATTCCTGCCTATATCCGAACCATCAACGATGAGAGTGTCATGGAGATGGCGCTGGTGGAGAATATCCAACGTGAAGATCTCAATGCCATAGAGATAGCTTTGGCCTACCAGCATCTGCTGGAAGAAACCGGCATGACACAAGAGAAGGTTTCAGAACGGGTGGGCAAGAGCCGTACGGCTATTACCAACTACCTGCGTCTGTTGCGCCTGCCGGCTCAAGTGCAGATGGCTCTTCAGAAGAAAGAGATAGACATGGGGCATGCCCGCGCCCTGCTGGCTGTGGACAGTCCGTCGCTGCAAATCAAACTCTTCAAGGAAATCCAGAAAAACGGCTACACCGTGCGTAAGGTGGAAGAACTGGCCCAGCAGCTGAAGAATGGTGAGGATGTGGATACCGGCAAGCGTAAGATTGTGGCCAAGGCGACACTGCCCGAAGAGTTCATCTTCTTGAAAAAACGCCTCTCTACCTTCTTCAACACTAAAGTGCAGATGACTTGTTCGCCCAAAGGAAAGGGTAAAATAAGTATCCCCTTCAGCAATGAAGAGGAACTGGAGCGTATCATGAACATGTTTGACAAACTGAAAGAAAAATAAACAGAGTGAAGATGCTAACGCGTGGCATAGGACGAAACGGCAGAAAGATGGTCCGGAGAACACTGGCGGTGGCCTGCCTGTGGCTGGTAGCCGTCGTGACTTTTGCCCAGCAAGAGAAATCTGACTCTCTGGAGACACTGGAAACAGCATCCGACTCCTTGGAGGCATCCTCCGACATGCCGGACTCTCCCGTCAGGGCGGAAGACGTCATCCTGGCCGACAGCATGGTGAAGGTAAAACCTCGACGCGACTGGAATACATGGAAACCCGACCCCAAGCGCGCCATGTGGCTCGGTATGGTCATCCCTGGTGCCGGACAAATCTATAACAGGAAATACTGGAAACTTCCTATCGTCTATGGCGGATTCATGGGATGCATCTACGCGTTTCGCTGGAACGACCAGATGTATAAAGACTATGCACAGGCCTATCTCGACATCATGGACGATGACCCCAATACCCATAGCTATGATCAGTTCCTGCATCTGGGAGCCAAAATTACCGATGCCAACACCGAACGCTATAAGGAAATATTCAAAAGCAGGAAGGACCGCTACCGCCGTTGGCGAGACCTGAGTGGCTTTGTGATGATTGGTATCTATGTGCTGTCTGTCATCGATGCCTATGTGGATGCGTCGCTGTCGGACTTCGACATCTCTGATGACCTGAGCATGTCTGTGGCACCAACGGTCATGAACAGCCAGACCGACCGCAACCCGGTGCGCTCATCGGCTGTGGGACTGAACTGTAGTCTGAAATTTTAAGAATTGAAGAATGAAGAAACTGAAATACATATTGCTGACCGTTTTGTTCTGTCTTCCGCATGGAATGATGGCTCAGGTCGAAGAAGATGAAAGTGACTATCAAGACGACGAAGACGTTGTCATCGTAACCAACGAAGAAGGCGAAGAAGAGGAAATTGAAGTGCCCGAAGCACTGGATGAGGATTTGGACAGTCTGCTCCAGCTATACAGCTCACAAGTCTATCTGCAGGTGGATAGCAATTGCAATCTGCCCAACATCAATCCAGTCTATGAGAAGGAAGTGTATATGCAACGGCTGAAGATGCTGCCCACAATCATGGAGATGCCTTATAACGATGTCGTGCAGAAATTCATTGACCGCTATAGCGGAAAACTGCGCCGTACGGTGAGCCTGGTGCTTGGTGCACAAAACTTCTATATGCCCATCTTCGAACAGGCCCTGGAGACCTACGGACTGCCGTTGGAACTGAAATACCTACCCGTCATAGAGTCGGCTCTCAATCCGAAGGCTGTCTCAAGGGTCGGTGCTACCGGTCTCTGGCAATTTATGCTGGCCACTGGAAAACAGTATGGACTGGAGGTAAACTCCCTCGTTGACGAGCGACGTGACCCTATTAGGTCTTCGTATGCCGCAGCTCGTTATCTGCGCGACCTCTACCGTATCTTCAACGATTGGAATCTGGTTATCGCGGCTTATAATTGCGGACCTGAGAATATCAACAAGGCGGTGCATCGAGCAGGGGGCGTTAAAGACTATTGGCATATCTATCCCTACCTGCCCAGCGAAACGCGGGGCTATGTGCCAGCCTTCATTGCAGCCAACTATATCATGAATTACTATTGTGAACACAACATTTGTCCGATGCTGAGCCGCCTGCCGGTGAAGACCGACACCGTGGTTGTCAACCGAGACATTCACTTCGAACAGATTGTTGCCGTCACGGGAATTCCACTCGAACAACTGCAAGAACTCAACCCACAGTATCGTCGTAACATTGTCAACGGTAATAACAAACCGTCAGTTCTTCGAATGCCGCCACAATATATCACGGCTTTTATTGACCAAGAGGACTCGGTGTATAACTATAACCCCGAACTGCTCACCAAACGCTTGGAGGTAGCTGTCAATGATGATGTTCCCATGTACTCTTCTCGCAAGAGTTCACGGAGCCGCAGCAGAGCGACACGCCGAGGTTCAAGCCGCTCCAGGAGTATTACTATACGCAAGGGACAAACTCTCTCTGAGATTGCCCGCCGCAACCATACTACAGTCGATAGGCTGCGCCGACTCAACGGAATCCGCGGCAATAATATCCGTGCGGGAAAGAAACTCAGAGTGAAGTAATCTCTGTCATTCGACAATCGACAAGTAGGTAAGAGGAAGCAAAAGAGGAAACAGACTCGCTTCGCTCGTGGACTTAAAAGAGAAAATAGAAAAGCATTAGCATTAAGATATTAAGCACTCACCCCTATGGAAGACCTTGAAAAAAAAGATGTAATGACCCGTGAGGCCACTGACGACAAGTTGATTAACGATGCTTTCCAGCGATTGCTGGACAGCTATCTCGCTTCTCCCCATCGACGCAAAGTGGATATCATCACGGCGGCGTTCAATTTTGCACGCCAGGCTCACAAGGGAGTACGACGACTCTCGGGAGAACCTTATATCATGCATCCCATTGCCGTGGCACAGATTGCCTCCGAAGAGATGGGCCTCGGCTCTACCAGTATCTGTGCGGCACTTCTTCACGATGTCGTGGAAGATACAGAGTATAATGTAGAGGATATAGCAAATCTCTTTGGACCGAAGATCGCACAAATCGTGGAAGGACTGACTAAAATCAGTGGCGGGCTCTTCGGCGACAAAGCATCGGCACAGACGGAGAACTTTAAGAAACTGCTACTCACGATGAACGAGGATATCCGTGTTATCCTCATCAAGATTTGCGACCGTCTGCACAACATGCGAACACTTGACTCGCAGCCTGCCAACAAAAAATATAAGATTGCCGGAGAAACTCAGTTCATTTACGCTCCCCTTGCCAACCGTCTCGGCCTCTATAAAATAAAGAGTGAGCTGGAGAATCTTAGCTTCCGCTATGAACATCCCGAACTCTACGAAGACATCGTCCAACAGCTGAAACTTACCAAGGAGGAACGCGACCAGCTCTTTACAGAGTTTACTGCCCCCATTAAGAAAATGCTTGACAGAAAGGGATACAAATATGAAATCAAAGCCCGTGTCAAGAGTCCTTATTCTATCTGGTGCAAGATGCAGAAGAAGCATGTTAGCTTCGATGAGATATTTGACATCTTGGCCGTCAGAATCATCTTTGAACCGAAGACGGCTGATGAAGCTGCTACCGTCAAGGAGGCTAACGCCAGAGAGGGTGACGAGTGCTATTCCATCTACTTGGGCATCAGAAAACTCTATAAATACCATCCCGACAGGGTGCGCGACTGGCTGGACCAAGCTAAGCCTAACGGTTATCGGGCCTTGCATGCCACTTTCATGTCTAAACAGGGTAAATGGGTGGAGGTACAGATACGTTCACGAAAGATGGACGATATTGCCGAACAGGGTATCGCTGCGCACTGGAAATACAAGTCACAAGAGCCTGACGAACCCAACGAAGAAACGGAGTTCAACGATTGGCTGCGCACTATCAAGGAGATTCTTGATGACCCGCAGCCCGATGCTATGGACTTCCTCGACACGGTGAAGATGAACCTCTTCTCCAACGAGATCTTCGTGTTCACGCCGAAGGGAGAAATCATGACAATGCCGGCAGGCAGCACGGTGCTCGACTTCGCTTTCCAGATTCACACCTTCTTGGGAAGTCACTGCATGGGCGCTAAGGTCAATCACAAACTGCAGCGCGTGAACTACCAACTCAAGAGCGGCGACCAGGTGGAAATCCTCACCAGCAAGGTGCAGCATGTTGTTCCTGAGTGGGTGGATTATGTCTCCTCTGCCAAAGCCAAACAGAAGGTGCAGGCTATCCTCCGACGCTATGACCGCGAAAAACAAAAGAAAGGTGAAGAGGTGCTGAACGAATGGCTCCGTTCTCACGAGATGGAGCTGACAATGTCAACGCTCGACCGACTGTGCGAAACGCATGAAATACAACGCCGTGAGAACTTCTTGCAGGCTTTGGGAGATGGCAGCATCGTGCTCTCCAACGACGATATCGACGAACTGCGTGGCAAGAAGCGAAAGAAGCGCTCTGGAGGATGGAAGAAGTTCGTACCCTTCATCAAGAGTAAGCCGAAGGAAGAAAAGCCCAAAACCATCATGGCAGAGAAGAAACTACTGGAGGTGGGAAAGAACTTTAACAAGAAGATTCCTTGCATTATCACCGAAGAGACCATAGGAATGTATGTGTTTCCCGACTGTTGTCATCCCATTCCCGGTGATGACATCCTCGGATTTATCAACGATGACAACCATGTGGAAATCCACATGAGAGCATGCCCCATTGCCGACAAACTGAAGTCAAGCTATGGCAATCGCATTCTCGATGCACGTTGGGAGATGCATAACCAGCTGTTCTTCGATGCTGCCTTGGAAATTCATGGCATTGATCGAAAAGGCATGCTTCGCGACCTGTCGGATGTCATCTCCGACCAGTTCGGCATGAATATCCACAAAATAACTGTGAGTGCAGAAGAAGGAATATTCTCTGGCACCATCGACCTTGCAGTGCATGACCGTGCCGAACTGGGAACGCTCATGGATCAGTTGAAAAAGATTGAGGATATGCAAGAGGTGCTGCAGGTGAAATAATGGTGGCCTTACCTTATCTATATATACGCGCGCGTGATACTCATCATGCGCGCGCATGTTTTTAGGAGAGGTTATCCATGTGCTTCTTGAGAATCTTCAGTTCGTCACGAACGGAGATGAGGGTATTCAGTATGTCACTGCTCCGCTCCACTCCCTGACGGTTGCCATTCATGTATTTACGCGCAGCAGCCAATTTGAAGCCTCGAACCTTCACCAAGTTGTAGATAACCTTCAGCTGCTCGATATCCTTCACGGTATATTGGCGCACATTGTTAGTCGGCGACACCTTCGGGCGCAAATGGGGAAACTCTTTCTCCCAATAGCGCAACAAGCTCTCGCTCACGTTGAGCTGAGCAGCAACTTCCTTGATGGAATAATACAATTTCAAGTTCTTGTTCTCGTTCAATGGCATGACATTCTCCTTTTTGTTGCCAAAGTTACGAAAAAACGAGTGAAATGCAAAAGGAAAACTTGTTTTTCTTCTCATTTTCGAGTGCCAAGAACTTCGGCGAAGCCAGAGTTACTAAAAGTCGAGAGAAGAACAAAACAAATCGCATTTATATTTTCCCGTGTGCAAGGATTCGCTTACGCTTTGTACCTTCGCCGAAGTTCGACGGAGCCAGAAGATGTTATATTTGCAGCCTGAAGAAAAAAAGAGACATTTTTTCCAGGAAAAGAAGGCTTGCGGAAGTAACTCTTTCAGTTTATCTTGCATCACATCAGAAAAATAATCGTATCTTTGTGGTAAAAAAGTGGCAATACGAAATAGGGACACCTAAAACGTAAAATTTATGGCACAATGGCATAAGATAAAAATACAACGAGAGAATGGCGAGACTGTTGATGCTCAGGCTCCAATCATTGTCTCTGCAAGCAGGAGTACGGATATCCCAGCCTTCTATGCAGATTGGTTCTTCCACCGACTGAAGGTGGGCTATTCTGCATGGACAAATCCTTTTAATGGGTTGAAGAGCTATGTGACGTATCAGAATACTCGCTTTATCGTGTTTTGGTCAAAGAATCCTCTTCCCTTGCTCAATCATCTTGACTATCTCGAAGAAAGGAATATCGGTTGTTATATCCAATATACGCTGAATGACTACGAAAAGGAAAAATTGGAACAAGGTGTGCCTGCTCTTCAGCAGCGTATAGATACTTTTAAGCGACTTGTTGACAAATTAGGAAAAGGTCGTGTCGTATGGCGCTTTGACCCGCTGATACTGACAGACGATATTTCCATAGACACTTTGTTGGCGAAGATAGAGTATATAGGAGACCAATTAAAGGGATATACAGAAAAACTTGTTTTCAGCTATGCAGACATTCTGAATTATCGAAAGGTGAAAGCCAATCTCGAAAAGAGTAATATTCCCTATCAAGAATGGACGGAGGCGCAGATGCTTGACTTTGCTAAGAAACTATCTGCACTCAATAGAAGATGGGGATACACGTTGGCCACTTGTGGAGAGAAAGTAGATTTACAGCAGTTTGGTATTGAACACAACCACTGTGTTGACGATGCGCTCATCATCCGTTTTGCATACGAAGACAAGGCTTTGATGGACTTTCTTAAAGTCAAAATATTCCCAATCCCTGTCCCTAACCTATTTGGCGAATCAGAGCTCCTACCAGATGATGCTATCATTCTTCCAAACAACACATATGCCACTCACGGTGATAATCGAGACAAAGGTCAACGCCTCTTTTGTGGTTGCATTGTCAGCAAGGATATAGGGGAATATAATACTTGTCCACATTTGTGCGAGTATTGCTATGCGAATGCAACGAAACAATTGGCACTACAAAACTGGGAATGCCATAAGGCGAACCCAAAAGGAGAAACAATAACAGGAAAATAACTCTATAAGTGTATGGGCTATATAAACGATATTCAAAGGATAAACAACCTATCTATCAGTGACATCATAAGAGTTTCATTGAGTTATGTCCCTGTAGCCTTCAAATCCTGTCCTTGGGCATATAGAGACAGTAAAGGTCGAACGTTGGAACACGGAACTGCTGTGCTGGAAACTGAAGAACAGTGTTGTGCATATATGGCTGCCTATGGACCTATGCACCACCATAAGCTACAGCGAGCCTTGGACGAGAATGAATTTCCTTATAGATATTTGAGTAATGGAGTTGAGATATATGACTGGGGATGTGGACAGGGTATTGGTACTGTTGCTGTAATAGAACGGCTTCGGCAACAGGGCACTTTATCAAAACTAAAGAAAATTACTCTGGAGGAGCCATCGAACGTGGCAAGACAGCGTGCTGTGCTGCATGTGAGACAGGCATTAGGAAATCATTTAGCAGAAATAATCGATTTACCCTACTATTTGCCTTCGGATAATGAGGACAACAGCAATTCTATCACTGAAATTGATGTTCACGAGCCATGTGCCATACATATATTCTCGAATATCCTTGATATTGAAGCGGTCAGTCTAAGGGGGGCTTCTAAGATGATTACCTCTTCTGGATCTCAACATATAGCCCTGTGCATAGGTCCTGCAAATCTTAATGAAAGTCGAATCAACACCTTCAGTTACTATTTTAAGAAGGAAGGCGTTCGCGTATTTACCGAGTTTCGGGATGTAAACTTTGGTCGTCATCCTAACGGAAAGGCGTATGGTTGCCTGATAAAGAGCTTCACATATAGTCTTGCACGTAATAGGGACATTCTCCACAAGTACAGTTACTTTGCTCCTGTCCAGCTATTTGCTTCATATTCAGACACAGACCTACAAGGGTCCTTATTGCAAAGTGCATTTGAGGTTCTTGCTCCGTTTGACATGACGGCACACAAGAATCTCTGTCCTGTCTATGCCCTTGTCAGCAACCTTATCTCACGAGGCCGTCCAACAATAGCAAGCCAGAAGGTTTTGGACGCTATCAGTTCTAAAGACAAGGTAAAGAGTCTCAATACAGTAGCACGTATTCAAAAGACCTTCGTAGAAGCAATCATATCAGATCGCTTGGATTTGAAGAAGGATGCCTGGGAGATTCTCATCATTGAAGATGACACATCGGTGGCAAAGCTTGCCCTTAACGATTTTTCTGAGTTATATCACCATGTCGTTGCTATGACACAGGATTACAGTGGAATGACTCTGCCCGCCATCAACGTTCATAGCAAAAAGGAGGCAAAGACAGAGGTAACTTATGATGCCATCATTGATGTCTCTATAGACCAGATTTGTAATCCAGAAGAGGTCGTGTTCTCGAAATATAAGGCTATCAACGACTGCTATTTCATTGTTCGGTCCTCGAAGACTGTCTATGCAGAAAGATTCCTATATACAACAGAAAGGATTAAGTATAAGCCTCTTGTTGAGAGAGACGCGCAGGGCAATTACCACAATATCGAAGAAATTTGCAATCATCTGAGATATTTCCTTAACCTTTTTTTCAGAAAGGAAGACTTCAGACCAGGCCAACTACCTATTCTTAGCCGTGCCTTACAGTTGAAGAGTGTTATTGGGCTGTTGCCAACGGGTGGTGGTAAATCTCTTACTTATCAATTGGCTGCAATGCTGCAGCCAGGAGTTACCTTGGTTGTTGATCCATTAAGAGGCCTGATGAAAGACCAATATGATGGGTTGCTTAAAACTGGTATTGACTGTATTTCGTACATCAACAGCGACATAACCAAAGACAGAGAAGAAAGAGAACGTAGGGAAAATGCACTTACAGGATCTCAAATACAAATCATGTTTTTGTCTCCAGAGCGACTGAGCATACATAGATTTAGGGAAGTCCTGCGTTCAATGCGCGAATCAGACGTATTCTTTGCTTATGGTGTTATCGATGAAGTTCATTGCGTCTCTGAGTGGGGCCATGACTTCAGACTTGCTTACCTGCATTTGGGAAGGAATCTTTTCAATTATGTTCTGCCCAAAGAAGTCGAAGGCGAAGATAATCACATATCTTTGTTTGGGCTGACGGCAACTGCATCGTTTGACGTTCTCGCTGATGTAGAAAGAGAGCTGTCGGGAAGTAATTCATATTCATTGGAAGACGATGCCACTGTCAGATATGAAAACACAAATCGTCTGGAGTTACAGTATTATGTATATCCTATAGATGCTTCGTCCGCTTCAAGGGCCTGGGACGTAGGAGATATTAAAGAAGATGCTCTTCTTGATGCAATCAACGATGCAACTGGAAAACTGGAAGAAATTCAAGATGATGCCAACGTCAGTGTAATAAAGAAGCGATTCCTCGAAAGGGAGAACATAAATGATACTAACAAGAAGGAAGAAATCAATGAAACCGACCTTGATATAGACGTAGACGAAGATTGGTATTCAGCAAGAGAAACGAATACAGCTGGTATAGTATTCTGCCTACGAGCTTCTGAAAGATCAAACCTGAGCGTACCCACGGTTTCAAACTCTCTGAAGAATCATCATATTAATCGCTTTTCTACATATAAAGGTGGTGATGATACTTCTTGCCAGGATGAGTTCCTATCTGGAAGAACCAATTTGATGGTAGCTACGAAGGCTTTTGGTATGGGTATTGACAAACCAAACGTGCGTTTAACGGTTCACTTGAACTATCCAGGTTCTTTGGAATCATTTGTTCAGGAGGCTGGACGTGCAGGACGTGACAAGAAGATGTCTTTAGCAACTATCATGTACGCTTCAAAGACATTCCCCGTCAAGAATGCCAGAACGAACCAATGGAGTCATTTTTCTGCTGACTACACAAACAACAAATTCTTCTATGATAGCAATTTCCTTGGCGAGGAATTTGAAATTTATGTTATGCAGTTACTCATGAATGGTTTACATGTCCGGATCAGTAATGAGGAAATTGCAGGAATTGGGAATCCAATATTTGGAAATAGTAAAGGTATCCTTCAATTTATTAAAAGGTACCCAAAAGGAACTATCTTAACTTATTATGTATCATACGAAGAAAACGAACGGGTTCTCGACGAATACAATGATTATCTGAGAAACAGAAGCATGCCATTGTTCAAAACAAGAAACGCAGAGAATGTCAAAGTAGATGGAAGGTTTAGTTATATAAGGAGCTATGGATCCGCAGACTATAAGGATGCAATACAAAAGGCAATCTACCGCATGTGCATTATTGGTCTAATAGACGATTTCACAGAGGATTATTATAAGAGGACTTTCCGTATTACGACTGTATGCCAAGATGAGTCGCATTATTATGATTATCTCCGCCAGTATTATCGGAAGTACTATTCCGAAGACAGGGTGGACATCATGATTGATGAAGTTAAGCAGATAGCCACTACTGAAGGGGTTATTATGGCATGCTTAAAGCACCTTACATCTTTTATATATAGGAGCATTGCTGAAAAGAGAGCCAGAGGCATACTGGATATGGAACAGTTCTGCAATATGGCTATCAACTCTGGTAAAGACTGGAAGGAGACTAATGAGGACCTGAAAGACTTCATCTATTATTACTTCAACTCGAAATATGCAAGAGAAGGCTATGTCACATACGATTCAAGTGTAAGTCAGGAGATACCATTCTCACTGAAAGACGATACCAATTATGATATTCATAGCGAGAGTGAAATATCCGATTTTAGCTTGGTGAAAAAGTACATGAGAGTGGTTGACCCAGACATTGTAAACAATGATTCTCAAAAAGACAATATCAAGCATTTGCAAGGTGCTGTGCGTCTGATTAGAAGGGCTGTTGCAGAAATAAACCCTGTATTGAACCTACTAAACATTTTCTGTATTCTTTTCCTCGGACAACAGGAGAATGAAATGCTTGAAGAGGAACTGTTTAACGACTACAAAGCCGTTATGAAATTATATTCTTCACAAGGGAAACTTGAAATTCTTGACGAATATACTCAATTACTCATAGACCACACTGCCCTTCTTCCAGAAGACAAAGGGTATATTGAAAAAATTCAGCTTGCAGTTCAACTTGAAATGCACGCTGATGAATTAACTAGAATAACTCAAAAATACATAGAATCATGATAGACGAGAGAATCAACAAGACTCTTAAGGAGTTAGAGCAAGGTCTTAAGGATGTAGAATCTGCTCGCAAACAAGTAGAAAGGACAGTAAGTTCTTTTAGTAACCTAAATACGACAACATGGGAGTATGTTAGCAAACTTGGTACTATTACAACAAAAATCCAAGAGCTGGTGGGCTATGTAGGAAAAGACTACGCCCAAAAAGTGAAGGACTTTGAAGAGGACAGAGAGGCTGTAATAAAATCATCTAACACTGCTACTGAAAAGCTATCCAATGCGACAGAAGAATTTAAGGAATCGCTATTCGAGATTCAGACAAAATTGAAATACAGCCTGATTGTCAATGCAGTCTCATTGGTCGTAATAGGTGCTATTTTGTTTCTTCTTATGAAATAACAGATAGCTAAATATTATATTTGCGAGAAAGATGAACTTCAATTTAGACAATTTTACTATCATTGCTGTAGGGGCATATTTATTGCTATCTATGCAGCATGCCTATATGTGGCAAACACAAGTGACGAAAACTTGCCCAAGAGAAGAATATGGATAGGCCAGTTGTCTTCAATCATCTTAGTCATAGTTGCGCTGGAGCATTTATAGGCATAACAAGGGACTTAATGTCTTTTGATACCAAAGTATACTAATCTTACTGGATGGCTTGAAAACGGCATTCTTTCTTGTCCCTGCGACAAAGTATAAAGAAGCAATTTTAAATGTGACACGGGGACAGGTTCACTGTCACACCGCTGAGCAGCAAGGCTATAAGACAAAGAACAGAAACGTTACCAGAAATAAAGGAAGACGAGATATGAGCAGAATATCAATCAGGTTTTACAAAGACCATAAGGTGCGGGCTGTGTGGAACGAGGATGGGAATCACTGGTGGTTCTCGGTGCTGGACATCGTGGGAGCCATCAACCAGCAGGATGACCATGAGAAGAACCGTAACTACTGGAAGTACCTGAAGGCAAAATTGAAGAAGGAAAATAGTGAAGTGGTTAGTGACACTACCCAGTTGAAACTCACTACTTCTGATGGAAAGAAACGTATGACCGATGTTATCAGCCAGACGGATAGCAGTCGCCTCCATGAATTGCTCGAAGGTGCAATGACTGACAAGATTGATGACCGCGAGATATTCATGAAAGGCATTGACTATTCATATTACTATGAGTAGGAAGAAAAGGATTTGGCAAGCACTTGGCAAGCTCTACCCAAGATGTAGGCATACTCTAGGCTGCTTCTAGGCTTACTTATGAGTATGGTTAGAGTGAGAGAAGCTGATGTTAAGAATGATAGAGATAGTGACAGAGAAGACAGAGATAAAAGAAACAGAGAAGACAGAGATAATGTGATAGAGATGCGGCACATTTCTTACAAGTCACTTAGTGGGTTCAAAAAGATGTACATGGCTTTATAGAGATGACTGAACCTGAGAAGCCCAACAGCAAGAATTAGAAGTATCGGAAACTTAGAAAGTAATAAATGGAAGCGTATGATATTCGGTAAGAAAATAAAAGAACTCAGAGAAGAGCACGGGATGGTGCAGCGGAAACTGGCGGCTGCACTGGATATAGACACGCCAATGTATAGCAAGATAGAGCGTGGAGAAAGGAAAGCAAAACGGAGCCATATCCCCATTATGGCCAGACTCCTTGAAATCGAAGAAAAAGAACTGCTGACCATCTGGTTAGCAGACAAGGTGCTGGATACCGTTGAGGGTGAGGACGAGGTGAAACATGACGCAGTAATCTATGCTCAGAAAGAGATAGAGGCCGGAGTTGGATGATTTATGCTTGAATATGTAAAAGTTCAATTGGAATGGACGAGAAAGTAAGACAACGGGCACTACGACGATTTCTCCGTATTACTCTTCCTGACGGAAAGGTGCTATGCTATAAGAGTGCAACGATGACATTTGTCGAAGCACTTCAGAAAATTGAAGCCGACAAGTTAAAAGAGGTGAAGTTGGAAAGTTATCATCTGCCGCTAATATCTCAGGAGGTTTATCCGCGATTCAAAGACTGGATGAAGCCCTCGGTAATGGATGGTATCAACGTACAAAGCGATAGTGACCAGAAATATATGCAGTTGGTGTCAATTGCACAGCAGTTAGGACTGGATTGGAAAATTGAGGTTGGCTCCGATTTTACGCCAAGTGATGACAAGGTGCCACAATGCAAGATTAAAACGCTGATTATCATCAGTGCAACAATGCATCTGAATCTTGATGTAGCCCAATGGGCCAATCAAAGTCAAGAAGGGACATTGGAGTTTGGATAGTAGTTACAAAATCGTTAATTTTACAAGCGAATTGGAATATGAAGAATGAAATTGTTCAGATAAACGAGTCAGAATACAAGGCAATTCTGCTACAGGCTGTAGCAGTTATCGAAGATGCCCGTCAGTCAGTTGCTATGCATGTGGCGACTATTGCGAGTAACACCCATTGGAACATCGGAAAGCTGCTCCATGAGAGAAAAATTGAAAGTGAACATGGCAGTAGAATCGTAGAAAGGCTCTCTGTGGACTTGAAAGAGCGTTATCCGAAGATGGGTGTATCTCCAAGACAGTTATGGAACATGAAAAAGTTCTATCTCCGCTACGCCAACAGCGATGCAAAACTGCTACAGGCTGTAGCAGTTTTGCCGTGGTCTCATAATCTTCTACTGATAAACAAAGGATTAAATGACGCAGATACCCTATATTACGCCCAAGAAGTTATCAGAAAAGGATGGAACCGCGACTTGTTATTGAATGCCCTCAAGTTGAAAGTACACCAGAATCAACCAGCTCCTATAGACAACAACTTTGACAAGACTCTCCCTGCCACACAGGCAGCATACGCTAATGAAGTTTTCAGCAGTAGCTATAATCTAGGGTTTCTTGGAGTTACAGAACCAATAGCAGAGCTGGAACTCGAGAGTAGGCTTGTGAACAAGGTAAAGCAGTTTCTCTTAGAATTAGGAAAAGGATTCACTTATATTGGCAATCAGCATGTATTGGAATATAACGGTAAGGAGAGTAAGGTGGATCTGCTATTCTTCCATAGAGGACTTCACTCTTTAGTCGCTATGGATTTGAAGATTGGTGAGTTCAAACCAGAGTATGCAGGTAAGATGAACTACTATCTGTCTCTTCTTGACCGTTTGGAGCGCAGAGAGGATGAGAACCGTTCTATAGGCATCATACTTTGTGCGGAGAAGGACAATGTTGAAGTCGAACTGGCATTGGAAGATATGGGTAAACCTATTGGGGTGGCAGATTATCAGTTGCTTATTCCTAAAGAAGACTTAAAGAGAGTAATTAGTGACGAGATAGAGTTATACGAAAGAGATAAAAAGTCTGAGGATGATGCTGAATGAAGTTAACACAGAAAGGGCCGTTGCGGAAAATAACAGTTGACAGATTTGCTCAATTCAGAAATAATCATTACCTCTGCACCCGATGACGAGCCATGAAACAGGCGGTGGCTCAGAGTCGGGTGTTCTTTTAGGCAATTTATAGCAGAAGATTGAATTGAGAACAGTCTCCAAATCGTAACCCCCAAAATTCACAATCCCCTGCATCGCCTTTATACAAAGAAATCCTGCAATTTCTTCCAAAGTTACTAAAAAACGAGTGAAATGCAAAAGGAAAACTTGTTTTTCTTCTCATTTCCGAGTGCCAAGAACTTTGGCGAGAATCAGGCTCTTTATGAGATTTTTAGTTTTGGGAGAATGAGCCAGGCAAAATTTCCGTACCTTCGCACTCGATTTTGTAATAAAAACAAAAAAGTGAAAATAGTTGGGATTTCCGTGCAGTCTTTTTGTTGTTTTCGGACATAGTAAGTAGAGACGTAATGTTTTCGATGGAGATAGCACAGCTGATAGAACGGTGCAGACAGGGGAACGCGGATGCCCTCGGAGAACTGTACAAGGCATACGCCCAACGGATGAGGGGCGTATGCCGTCGGTATTTCAGTGACGAACAAACCATCAGCGATGTGTTGCATGACTCCTTCATGATCATCTTCACCTCTTTTGACAAACTGCGCGATGATAGGAAGGCAGAGGCATGGATGATGTCGATAACGAGAAATGTCGCGTCGAAATATAAAGACCATCTGGCAAAGATGACCTTTGTACAACTTGAGGATGCAGAGCAATTGCAGGCGCCTGAAGTTGAGAACGAAGTGAGAGGTGTTCCGTTGGAGGATGTAATGCAGCTCGTTGACCGTCTGCCAGAAGGCTACGGTCTGGTATTCCGACTCTCTGTGTTCGAAGGCTTGTCGCATAAGGAGATTGCAGATATGCTGGGCATTGAAGCACATTCATCTTCTTCACAACTGGCACGGGCGAAGAAGATGCTGCGCAAGATGATGCAGCAGTATTGGGTAGCTGTGATACTGTTGCTACTTGTTCCCATTACGTTCTACCTATTCAGGATAGGGAACACTTCCATCAAAGATGAAAAACCCGTTGTGGCCAAACATAAGGATACAGGGAAAGAATCGCAGAAAGAATCGCAGAAGGAGCAACCGCAGGAACCTGTGATTGTTCATCTGCCAGTATATCGTACCACTTTCATTGCAACAGACACCCTGCAATCGGTCATTGCTCAAGCTGTGGATTCTGTCACGTCTGATACATTGCTTAATATAATAGCCCAAGAGCAGATGGTAACTGATACCATTACGACGGACACGACCAAGAATATACGCAGGGAAGAGACACCACATTTCGATATTGCAGATCTGTTCCCCGACAAGCCAACCATCTGCACCAGTCGTCAGCGAAAGTGGTCGGTGGACCTCGCATACACCGGAGGGTTTGGCGAACAGAATTATAATCGTCCTTATGGCTTCACAGAAACACCGATGATTGCCGCGACGGGTGAGCCGCCATCGCCTGTCACCTTTGAGAACTGGAGCGACTATGCGGCCTTCTTGGCTGAGATGCCAGATGACGGCAGCAGCCATAGCCGAAGCGTTATTATGAACATTGCACTGAATAATGCCGGAGATGCACAAGGTACAGGTACAGACAAAATCGTCCGTAAGAGCCATCACTACATGCCCGTCAATTTCTCGTTGACATTAAAGTACAGACTGAATAATCACTTTGCACTGGAGACAGGGCTGAGCTACATCAGGCTGAAATCGGAATTTGAGATGGGTTCAAACGGTAATACAATCAATGAACAGCAGACCATTCACTACCTCGGCATCCCCGTGAAGGGCATCTATAATATATGTAATAGAAAGGCGTGGGGCCTTTACGGAAGTCTCGGTGTTACCACGGAGATCCCTCTCTACTCGCCGCTCAACACAAGTTACTACTTGCACGGCATGTTGGAGGCTACCGACAAGTCCACCATCCATGCTCCATGGCAGTGGTCGGTAGGTACGGGTCTTGGTCTGCAATACAATTTCACTCCCAACATCGGACTGTTCGCAGAACCAAGCCTGCAATACTACATTCCGACAGGTACACAAATTGAAACATACCGCACTGAGCACCCGTTTAAGTTCTCCTTGCCCATAGGCATCAGATTTACGTGGTAAGCGTGCAGTCTTTTCGTAGTTCGACGGACTATATAAGTAGAAGATTACAAAACTTTTTAGTTATGAAGAAAAACATCAAGAACAGTATCTGGACGATGGCGATAAC
>Ga0247611_10002810_pt1 | contig 27024 bp, 18 predicted proteins | sample 177DNAGHGhighgp2_FD_192422 | JGI IMG/M metagenome (GOLD analysis project Ga0247611, IMG submission 192422) | Sheep rumen microbial communities from Palmerston North, Manawatu-Wanganui, New Zealand - 1770 DNA GHGhigh gp2 | ecosystem: Host-associated > Mammals > Digestive system > Stomach > Rumen... | reverse complement strand
GTCTTTTTATCCGACATACACTTCAGATATTGAGCCCAAACACTCAAATTCTTTCTAGTACCAGAAGTAACGGAGCAGGAACTCGGTATAAATGATCTCTTGCAATCACGGCAGAGGAAACGCTGAATACCGTCTTTACGCTTTCCGTTTTTAACAACATGAGAACCTTCACAATAGATGCATGTATTACCATCGGCAATACGTGTTTCGATAAGGAAATCCTGAATGTTATCCTCATGTACATTTACGGTATTGGAAAGAGTCGTATAGAACACGATTCGGTCAGTAAATGACAATTTCTTATATGCAGCAAAGACTTCCTTCAACTCTGACATCGTACGGGCTCCCTTCAAAAACAAACAAACGTTCTGTCAATATAATAGAACCAGAACGAATGTTTGTCAACTGCGAAATTGAAAAGAGCCATCCTGCATTAGTTCCCGCGCCACGGGCAGTTTGCGTTAAAATCAAGGCATCAGAAGATACTACGGCTGACGTACTATGTTCTGATTTCCGTTTTTCAATTTCAGAACATACTTTTTCGAAAAAACTATGTTCTGAAACTCAAAAATCGTTTTTTAGAACTACTTCTCTCACGGCAGCCAAATGCAACATAAAACTCTGCCTGATTATCAAATAATGCAACATACCCGCCCGGCCAAAAGCCAAAGCGGGTATGTTACAGCTAAATACTCGTATGGATAACCTGCCGGCACAAAACGCACGGCAGATATATGTCTAATTCTTCTGATCTGCAATGATCTTTTTCGACAGGTACATCCGGTAGTAACTGACTTCTGATCAGCAATGATCCATTTCGAAATGCACGTACGCTCATTACTGATTTTATAAAGAGGGGCATCCCAATCTAACATCGGAATGCCCCGTCCTTGTGCTTATAAAGGTTCAGCTAATGAATATCAGCCTGTGTAAAGCTCACCGTAGATATCAACCAAGCCCTGAACGTTGAGTTCTGTGCAGGACTGAACGTATTCATCCCACTGTGAGTCAACGTCTGCCTGACCTGTAACGAACTTCAATGTCCAAGCGTTTACGTTACTGATGAGAGGTGTAGCGATGAGATTGATCTCTTCGTTCTGGTCTGCCGTAGGAGCAATACCGGGAGCGAGCGGAGGTGTATCTCTGTCTGTGTAGTCACGGTTAACGTAATCTGCTACCGGAGGAATGAGGTTGTCAGACATCTCTGCAACTGTGCCGCCGTACCAGAAGTTACCGCCTGCATAACCCCACTGGAGTCTGATGTCAGTCATGGAACCTTCTGCATCGTTACCATAGCCTAAGCCTGAGCAGCAGAAACCATCAACGAGCTTCTTGTTGCCGTCAGCGTCTTCTGTGTAATGAACGTCCTTGACACCCCATTTTGTAAGGTCATATGCCTCGTGAGAGTAGAAGAGCCAGTCAACGAATCTGAGGAGTTCGATGAAGCCGTCTTCGCCGAGCTCATCAAGAGCCTTCTGTGAGATCATAACGCCGTTCTCAAGTCTCTCAGGAGCAACTGTGGAGTTTCTTGTGGAACCGATAGGCATTGTGATTACGTAGTTCTCATAGTTGCCTGCACCGAGCTGAGCTGTCATGTTCTCTTCGTAGTTAGCCCACTGGCCCTGGTTGATGGACATGATAGCTGTCTTGCCGTTGTAGTACTGTGATGTAGCCGTAGCGTCATCCTGTGTGAATGTTTCGGGATCGAGGATGCCTGCTGCGATGAAGCTGTTTGCTGTCTTAAGGAATGCCTTATAGTTGTCTGTCGTAGGTGAGAAGATGAACTTGTTGGCATTGTGATCGAATCTCATACCGTTGCCCATGTTCCAGCCTGCATTACAATCATAAGTAGCTGCCATAACGCCGAGGAGGTTTCCGCCGCTGCCCTGGCCGGACTCGTTGCCGCACCAGAGGTCAGACCAGATGTAGTCGCTCTCGGTACACATACCCTGCTCTACCATGTAAGCCTTAACCTTCTTCAAAGCTTCGAGGAGGTCAGCCCATGTCCAATCCTTCTGGATGGCTTCAACGTCAACACCTGCTGCATCCCAGATATCCTTTCTGATAACGAAAGAATAGTTGATGAGGTTAGCTTCCTTCATGCCGGGGAGCTTGTAGTATTTACCGTTAGCTCTTGTGATCGTCTTGATGTCTCCGGAGAGATCATAAGTATTGTAGAAGTCTGTGTAGTAAGGCATGTACTGAACGTAGTCAGAGATAGGTACGATAGCACCGCCGTCTACGAATGCTGAATCATCATAGATCTTAGGGATGATGTAAGCAGCATTACCGGCGTTGATGTCGAGTGTGATGTTGTCCATGTAGTCGCCGCTGTCGTAAGACTTGATGTCGAGCGTTACATTTGTCCTGTTTTCGATTTCCTTGAAAACGCCCTCCGTCTTCCAAGTGTCGACCATCGGATACCATGATGCATCACTGAAGAACATGGTATAGGTTATGGGCTGATCAGCGTGGAATGTCTTACCCAGGCCGAATTCATAGCCCAGATCAGCTTCCGTCTCAGCTGTTGTCTCGATCTGACTGGGGATAGTCGTAGCTTCAGTTGTTTCACCGGAACCGCCACTACAAGCAGCCAAACTTGAGAGCATCGTGATGGCGAGACCAGCACATGTTACCTTTGCAAGTTTTGTTGTCTTCATAACTGTTTCCTTTCTGTTTTTAAAACATTTTCTATTGCTGCGGGTTATCCCCTATAGCACTGATCCATTACTCCTTTACACCGCCGAGCATCATGCCCTGGACATAATACTTTTGGATGAAAGGATAAACGCATATGATGGGAAGTACCGTAAGTACCATTGCGCACGATTTGATGTTTGCCGTCATGTTCTGGGCGTCGGGATCGGACGCGCCGGCACCTCTGATGATCGTCTGGAGGAAGTAAGCAACCGGCCACTTGACCTTATCCTGCAGGTAGAGTTTTGCATTGAACCAGTTGTTCCAGTACATAACCGCGTAGAACAGCGTCATGGTTGCTATGATGGGCGTCGAAAGAGGTCTTGCGATGAACCAGAAAACGCCCCACTTGTTGAGTCCGTCGATCTCTCCGGCTTCTTCAAGATCCTTCGGGATGCTCATGAAGAACGATCTCATCAGGATTACATAATAGGTGCTGATGAGCATCGGGAGAATGAAACCCCACATGGAATTCTTGAGTCCGAGTCTTAAGATCAAAACGTAGTTTGCGATAAGTCCGCCTCCGAAATACATCGTGAAGATAATGAACGGAGAAAAGAACTTATTTATCTTGAGATTTGTCTTCGACAGAGGATATGCCAGGATCGAAGAAAAGAAGAGTGACAATACCGTACCGATCAGCGTGTAGACGATCGTGTTGATGTAATAAACGATGAATTCAGGTATCGCCAGATTGGGGAATATATTAGGCAGAGGCTTGATCGGGTTACGAGTTATTACGTAGATGTACGTGTCGATGTTAAAGCCTTCCGGAATAAGTCCCGTGTGTCCCGCGATGATCGCCTGCTCAGATGAGAAGGACTGTGATACGAGATAAAGGAACGGATAGAGCGTAAGGAATGAGACTATGATCATTATGATAGTGTTGACTACCGTAAAGACCTTATAACCGGTTGATTCCTTGATCTTGTTCTTCGGATTATGTACGTGGATGCGACCTGATGTGTTATCGATGATGCTCATATAGGTCCCTCCTTACCACAGACTCGTCTTTGCAACTTTGCGTGATACAAAGTTTGCGCATGTGAGAAGCACAAGGTTGATCAATCCCTCGAATAGTCCTACTGCGGTCGCGAAGTTGATGCTTCCCGACTCGACACCCATACGGAAGACGTATGTCGAAACAATATCGGATGTCTCATATGTCAGAGGGCTGTAAAGGAGATATACCTTCTCGAAAGCTCCGCCCGATCCGACGAGTCCGCCGATATCGAGAATGAGCAGTGTTGCGATCGTAGGAAGTATGCAGGGTATCGTTACGTGGATTACCTGCTGGAAGTGTGAAGCACCGTCAACCGTTGCTGCCTCATAGAGTGAGGGATTGATGCCTGACATTGCTGCAAGATAGAGTATCGTGCCCCAGCCCAGGCTCTGCCAGATACCGGATGCGACGAATATCGTTCTGAACCATTCAGCCAATGAGATGAAGCTGATCTTTTCTCCGCCAAGCTTGAAGATCAGGTCATTGATAGGACCGTGCGTCGAAAGGAGTTCTTTGAGCATGCCGCAGACGATGACCATCGAGATGAAGTGCGGGAGATAAGATACTGTCTGAACGAATTTCTTCCAGTGAAGATTTCTGATCTCGTTTAAGAGAAGAGCGAAGATGAGCGTAAGCGGGAATCTGAAGAGCAGGTACAGACCGTTGAGGATCAGCGTGTTTGAGAATGCCTGCCAGAAAGGCTTAGCCGTAATGAACTGCTTGAAATACTTTAAAGTCAGAGGGCCCTGACCGAAAATGCTTCCGCCCGGATTGTACTTACGGAAAGCAAGGATATTACCGAACATCGGAATATATCTGAAGATAACATAATAGATTACCGGGAATAAGAACATGACATAAAGCTGCCAGTTGATCCTGAAATCCTTTGAAACCCTTTGACGGAGAGTCAACTCTCTAGGAGACCACTCCGCAATATGCTGGTGCTGATAATCTTCTCTGTTTCCCATTTCATTGACCTCTTTAAGTCCTTTAATCTAACAAAATGTTAATTGTCAAGCGTTCTTGTATACTTGTATGTTAGTTGACTTGCTATGAGATTATCACCACGTCTGTGATATGTCAATACTTTCTTCAGTTAGAATACTAGAATTTGTGCATGGTGAATAAATGGACAGCCTGGCAGAACATGAAGCAGCTTTTGAAGCCTGATCCCGCTATCTTTGACCTGCTCTTCCGCTTTGCTGTATCAATACAGGCAAAGGCTCTCCATAAAACTTCAAAACAGGAAGTCGGGCTGTCTCTAAAGGCTCTGAAGCGCCGCACCGGTTTTCAATTTCGAGCACTCAAATATTTAATGGGTGCATCACCAGTGAAGACCATCACTTGTGATACACCCACTATAGTTAAAACTACAATCTAAAACTGTTCAGCGACTGATGAATATCAGAAACTCATCGAAGCCTTAGCGAGATCCTCGCCTATCTGACTCTTGTTCTGGGGATGAAGTTCGAAAACAGGATCCGGACGCGGACTGTTTACGACCTTTACATTACTTATATATTCAGGTGCCCTGTCCTGAAGTTCCTGTATCTTTCTCCAGCCTTCCGGTATAGATGTATCCTTGAGCGGATTGATATAGTCAGCTATCCTGACGATTACTGCAGGAACATCACCGAGCTGCTCGCGGAACCTGCTGAACAGAAGGATCATCTTCTGATCGTAGCCTTCAGGGAAATCGGCATTCGATTCACCCTGACACCACCAGATCTGCGATATCTTTATATTCTTCAATGTCAGTATTCCTGCATAGTATAGTGATGAAGGGATGTTCTGTGCCATCTTGTACGGCTTGTATATCTCAGTCAGCTTCTCTACTGCCATCTTCCACTCGCCTGTCATGTCGATATTGCCTTCAGGCGTTTCGAGCCTGTAGAGATGTCCGGGGACAAAACCGCCCGCTCCGCTCTCGATAATGAGCCTTGTGCGGATGATGTTCTTCCCCTGTTTCAGGAGCGAGCCGTCAAATCTGTATTTGCGCGGCGGATACTGATACTCGGTCCTGCCGATCTCTACGCCGTTCAGATAAGTGACATCGGCATCGATCAGGTCGCCCAGCCTCAGCATGCACTCCCCGTCTATCTGTTTATCAAGTTCGAATTCCTTTTCGAACCAGACGCTTCCGCTGATATCCTCAGCAATAATGCAAGGCATCTTTAACTTGACCGCATCTGCCATCGCCTCATCAACGGAGAAATCTTTATCTATGGTGTTCTCTCGCCATTCATTGCACTTTACCGCGCCTTCGGCGACATAAGCCTTAAGGACACCCTCTCCTCTGAACGGTGCTATCTCATCTTCTTTTGTTCCTGTGGCAAAAAGATCTTCCTCGCTCATCCAGGATTCTATATTTGCACCGCCCTGGGCATTCAGGATCAGACCTACCGGGACATTCTTTTCCTCGAATATCCTTTTCGCCGTATAAAAACCGATGGCACTGATCTCGTTCTTGCCGTCTCCAGAAGCACTTACCCAATCATTTTCCGGGAGCTTACATATCGGAGCCTCGCCCTTAAGAGGGATCTCAAGGTCAGGCGTGAGTCTGTATTGTCTTATATACGGATAATCTTTTGATTCGACCTCTTCCCTGTTCAGATCTATAGTCCTTATTACCGGGAGTTCCATATTGGACTGGCCGGACAGCATATAGACATCGCCGATGCATACATCCTTGATGGTGATCTCTTCTGTTCCGGTTACTTTCAGTTCGGTATCGAAAAGAGCCTCCATAGGTGGGAAGACAGCCTTGAACTTTCCTTCTGCAACAGCGGCAGTAACCGTATTGCCGGCAAGTGTTACCGTGACTTCAGCCTTCGAACTCTCGAAGCCTTCGATAATGATCTCTTCATTTCTCTGAAGGACCAGTCCGTTTGAATAAATACCGAGAAGTTTTGTTGCAGGCATAATGTTCACCATCCTTCCATAATGCTATTCTATAGTTCGCAAATCTTTTTGTCTAGTATTCTAGTTGACAATTCCATTGATTTTTAACTGATCAACTTTTATACTGACATACAAGGATGCAGAATTATGAAGAAATCTTTTGACCACATCACGAACAGCTGGCTATACAGGCTCTGTAAGACGATAGGAGATATAGTTATCATCTCCGCTCTTTTCCTGCTGTTCTGCATTCCCGTTATCACCATAGGAGCATCAGCTTCGGCTCTGTATTATACTGTATATAGAAAATATGTTAAGAAGATTGACTCCGTTTCGCATGACTTCATGCATTCTCTTAAGGACAATCTTAAGAACGGTATTATATTAAATCTTATTTATCTGATCTTCAGCTCCGCCGTCGGATTCAACATCTACTTCGCATTCTGCGGCATGGGCGACATAAAGCTTCCGGACTGGTATACGGTCGTATCTCTTCTTCCTCTTATACCTATTATATTTACGTTCCCTTTTGTCTATCCTCTCACTGCAAGGTTCCAGAACAGTATAAAGGCGACCATCACCAACAGCTTTACCCTGTGCATGATGAACTTTCCGAAGTTCCTTCTTATATGGCTCATCATCATCATGGCACTCGCAATAACCATTGCTTTCCCGCCCGCCGTACTGGTTACTCCGGCAGCAGCAGCATATCTGATCCAGATGATTACGGAGAAGGCTTTCCAAAAGGCCATGAACGTAAAGAAGACTGCTGAAAGTGCAGCTGCAAAAAAAGATAGTCAGGAAGATACTGATACTAAAACCAGCGCAGAAGATGAAGCTGATAATGGCTCTGACGATGAAGACGCAGATGATGAAGACGTCGAGGTGAAAGATGATGAATGATTCTTATTTAAATTATATACAGATTATATCCGGTATCCTGGCAGCGGCCCTCATCTTTATCGGCATCTTCCTTACGGTCAAGAAGCTCAATCCCGAAAAGCACGAGACGATACCGGTTAAGACAACTGTCATATCGACTGCTCTGATAATCGCGGGACTTCTTTGCTACACACTTACCAAGACATGCACGAACTACACGATCGTTACCGACGAACAATATACTTTGGGAGCTCTTTATTTCGCGTCTTTGGAAGAAGTCGCAAAGCTCTTTGGCTTCATAGTATTCATTCCCGTTCTTTTCAGGCTCTTCAAGCCCAAGTCACGAAAAAAGGATCCCGACAGTGAGTTTGAAGAAGAGATCGTTGAAGAAACAGAACAGGATATCTAATATTTCCATTTCACAGGAATACTGCCTCAAAATGTACAGATCACTTTTGAGGCACCACTCATTTTGCGCAGCATGATTCGGTGCTGTGCGATAATCCGCTCCAAACGTCATTAATACAATAACTTATCCCCTGTTTTACTGTATTTTGGCGGGTTTCACTGTCATTTCCGATACGATAATATTCTATATGTCACAATCTATTGACAGTATTCAAGCCGTCTAGTATACTAGTTAACAGATTAGGCTTGAGTATTATTCAAGTATTCTCTTTTAACATAGATTCGGGGTGTTATAGACATGAAATTGGTTTTACGGTGGTTTCCATATGGCGATGACAGCGTTTCGCTAAAGAACATAAGACAGATTCCCGGCGTCAGCGGTGTTGCCACACACCTGACAAGGATCCCGGTAGGCGATATTTGGACAATGGACGAGATAAATCTCGTAAAAGACGAGGTCAATTCCTATGGTCTCGAAATGGAAGTCATCGAGAGCCTCAACATCCACGAAGACATCAAGAAGGGGCTCCCTTCAAGAGATCAGCTCATCGACAATTACATCGTATCGATGAGGAACCTCGCGAAGGCCGGAGTAAAGTGCATCTGCTACAACTTCATGCCCGTCATGGACTGGTACAGGAGCAATCTTGCAAAAGAGCTCGAAGACGGCAGCAATGCCATGGCTTACTCTCATAGCGAAGCAGTCAATCTCACACTCGAGAAGATCACGTCTTCCATGATCGACGGCTCAAACAATTTCAGCCTTCCCGGATGGGAACCGGAAAGATTCGGCCAGATGGCTGAAGACATCAAGTTCTATCAGAGCATGTCCTCTGAAGACTATTTCAAGAACATCAAGTATTTCCTCGATGCCGTCATTCCCGTTGCAGAGGAATGCGACATCAATTTCGCAGTGCATCCGGACGATCCCCCGATGCCTCTTTTCAATCTCCCTAAGGTAGTAAACAGCAAGGAATCGATCAATACATATCTGAACCTCAACACTTCCAGGAGAAACGGTCTTACGCTCTGCACCGGAAGTCTCGGCGCGGGAATCCACAATGATGTTCCCGACATCGCGAAAACATTCACAGCCGAGGGCAAGGTTCATTTCGTACACTTGAGAAACGTCAAGCACGAGACTGAGAATGATTTCCACGAATCCGCACACCTTTCCTCATGCGGAGATCTTGATATGCTCGCCATCGTCAAGGCGCTTTACGAGAACGGTTTCGACGGATATATCCGTCCGGATCACGGACGCATGATCTGGGGCGAAGTCGGAAGACCCGGTTACGGACTTTACGACCGTGCTCTGGGTGCTGCATACATCAACGGCTTATGGGAAGCCGTAACCAAGCTTTGTTAACTATTATTCGGCAATAACTCCTCCCTTGCCCGCAAAACCGATGATCTTATAAGCACTTATAAGGTTATCGGTTTTGCACAGGAAGAGGCTTTATGAAAGGAATCACAAAATGGATCTGTCAAAGGCTAATCTCAGCAACAAGGAATTCTGGAAGAGCATAGATGTTGTATTGCCCCAATACGATATAGATGAGGTAAGAGCAAAGACCGCAGCAAAGCCCACATGGGTCCATGTAGGCGGAGGAAACATCTTCAGGGCCTTCATCGCAAGAGTCAATCAGAGGCTCCTGAATCAGGGACTCGCCGATACGGGCATTATCGTTTGCGGCACTCAGGATTATGAGAATTTCGAGCGCGTATATAAGCCCTTCGACAACCTCACTATAATCTGCGACCTTAAACCTGACGGCAACACCGGTTACGAGATAATCGGCAACATCACGGAAGCGATCGCGGCAAACTACGACATCAAAGAGAATATCGACAGACTTAATGAGATCGCATCCGATCCTTCACTCCAGATGATCTCTTTCACGATCACGGAGAAAGGTTATGCGTTAAGAGACGCGGACGGCAGGCTTTTCGATTCCGCGGTTCACGATATGGAGAACGGACCTTCAGCACCCGTAACCTGCATGGGATTTATCGCTTCTTTCCTTTTCGAGAGATTTAAGGCGGGCGCATATCCTCTGGCACTTGTCAGCATGGACAACTGCAGCCACAACGGTGATAAGCTAAAGTCATCCGTGCTGGAGATAATCGATGCCTGGGTTGAGAATGGTTTCGCTGACGCATCTTTCAGAGCTTACGCAGATGATCCGTCACGGATAGCATACCCCTGGACGATGATCGACAAGATAACACCGAGACCTTCAGACGAGATCCTGAACAAGCTTACAGGCCTCGGCATCAGCAATCTCAAGAGCGTTAAGACTACAACAGGCGTATTTGCAGCACCTTTCGTAAATGCGGAAGTTCCGGAATATCTTGTAGTCGAGGACCTCTTCCCCAACGGCAGACCCGACCTCGCAAAAGGCGGCGTCATCCTGACAGACAGGGATACCGTTGATAAGTGCGAGCGCATGAAGGTCACTGCCTGCTTAAACCCGCTCCACACTTCCCTCGCCGTATTCGGCTGCCTTTTGGGATTCACGAAGATATCGGATGAGATGAATGATGAGGACTTAAAGTCTCTCGTTACGAAAATGGGATATAACGAATGTCTTCCCGTCGTCTGCGATCCGAAGATACTGAACCCCGAAGCATTCCTTAAGCAGGTTCTCGAAGAAAGATTCCCGAATCCCTTCCTCCCCGACACGCCTCAGAGGATCGCGACAGATACGAGCCAAAAGCTCCCGATCAGGTTCGGCATCACCATCAATTCATATCTGACGGAACAGCCGGAAAAGCTCAAGGAACTGAAGCTCATTCCGCTCGTTATCGCGGGATGGCTCAGGTATCTTCTCGCGGTCGATGACAATGGTAATGCTTTTGAGATCAGCCCCGATCCCATGGCGGGATTCTTCCAGGATGAGCTAAAGGCTGCAGGCATCAGCTACGGCATGGAAGGCAGCGTTTCCGGAAAACTTTCCTGCATTCTTTCGAACGAGACTGTCTTCGGAGTCGATCTTAACAAGACCGGATTGGTGCCTGTCATCGAGCAGTATCTTGATGAATTGAAGGAAGGAAACGGAGCAGTAAGGAAAACACTTCACAGCGCTGTTGCCAATTAGTATGTAAGTCCTAGACATAAAAGTTTTTTTATGTTAATTTTCATATAGACTTCGTATATTGTTAAAGGGGATTTCTGTATGATCATCACGCCAAAGAATACTTTCGAACCGAACCGCGAATATGCTTTCCGTATCGTAAAAGACAACATCATCAATATGGAGATCAAACCCGGTTCCCTCATCGGTGAGCAGGAGATCGCAACCCAGCTCGGCATCTCGAGAACGCCCGTTCATGAGGCATTCCTCGAACTGTCAAAGTCCAAGATAGTAAACATCCTTCCCCAGAAGGGCTGCAGCGTTTCGCTTATCGACTACGAGCTCATCAAGGAATCCAGATTCCTCCGAATCGCGGTTGAGGGCGCGCTCCTTAAGGAAGCATGCGACGTCGCTACCGAAGAGGATATCCAGAAGCTCTATGCAAACATAAAGCTCCAGCAGTTCTACATCGAGAACGATCCTCCGAAGTTCTTAGATCTTGACAACGAGTTCCACAAGGATATCTATGTCGCCTGCAACAAGATGCAGTGCTTCTACATGGTAGGTCTCATGAGCCTTCATTTCGACCGTGTAAGATCCCTTTCACTCAAGACGATCAAGGATGTTAAACTCGTATCCGACCACAAGGCAATAGCAGATGCTATCGCAGCACACGACAAGGATGCAGTTGAGGCTGCTTTCACCAAGCACATGTCGAGATTCGACCTTGACTGGGACATCATCAAGAAAGCTTACAGCGAATACATCGCAGAGTGATCTGATAATTCAACACAAAAACTAAAGAGGACTGTCTCATTGCTGTGAGGCAGTCCTTTTTGAAATTTTGGTGAAACTCGTCTTTAAAAGAGAATAATTTACAGAACCCGCCGTCAGGGATCAGGTTCCCGTATCAGCCTTCTTCTCCCACTTGAGGAAATCGTCGAGCATAAGCGGCTTGGCGTATAAGTACCCCTGGAAGCTCTCGACGTGGAACTTCTGGAGGATGTCCCTCATACCCTCGGTCTCGATGCCTTCCACGCAGACCTTTGCGCCGAAGAGCGATGCCAGGCTCGAGAAGTATCTTATGAGCTCCCTGTCGACATCATCTTTCTCGATGCTCATGACAAAGCCTCTGTCGATCTTTATGATGTCGAAAGGAAGTTCCTTTACGATGCTTACAGAAGAGAAGCCCGTTCCGAAGTCATCTAATGCTATCAGCACTCCTCTCGATTTGAGGTTGGCAATAACATTCTTCAGGAGCTGCATGTCGAGGAGCCTGCATCTCTCGGTGACCTCAAGGCAGATGTGTTCCGGAGGATATTTCATATCTTCGAGGATGCGGAGGACCATGTCGACAAAGTCAGGCTTTTCGAGCTGGGTATATGAGAGGTTGATATTCATGACGAAGTTCGGATTCTTCTTCAGGATCTTCTTCGCAGCGCTGACGGCTTCTGCTATGATCCACTCGCCAAGTTCCGGGAACAGCGGATCCGATTCGAGCAGAGGGATAAACTGATCGGGAGGCACAATGCCATACCGGTCGTTCTTCCAGCGCAGGAGTGCCTCTGCACCGATGAGTTCTTCTGTCTTGGCATCAACGACTGGCTGATACAAAAGGTAGAATCCCCTGTATCCGTGCATGATCGAAGCGCGGATGGCGTGGAATCTCTCGAGCTTGTGCTTGTTGTCCTCATTAAGATCATCGCCAAACATGACCAGGTCACCCTGATGACGGATCTTCGATTCATCGTATGCATAGTTCAGGCAGGCATATACAGTCTGCGAATCGATCTCGAAATGATCGACTCTCAATGCGCCGCAGTTTACTTCAAGGAGTATCCTCTTGTCATCGACCTGGAAGACTTCACGGAAATAGTTGCGGAACCCTATGTATTTTTCCTGGATCTCATCAACAGAAAGAGAGTTGCTGATAATGGCGAACTTCGTTCCGTCTATCCTGTAGCAGCTTCCCGTATTACCCGTAACATCAAATACTTTTCTCGCATAGAGCTGCAGGACACGGTTGCCGAAGTGATATCCGTAAACTTCATTTATCTCGGAGAACTTGCTGATGCCCACAAGGATGACGTAAACGGCAGCCTTTCTCTTGATGCAGCTGTCGAGATCATCAAAGAAGCCGTACTGGTTCCTGAAGCCGGTGAGCGCGTCAATATGGCTCTGTGTGCTGTGGCTGCGGATGGTTCCGACGAAGTAATCAGGCTCGCCGTATGTATCTCTTATTACAACGCCCCTGCATGTACATACGTCGTAATCGCCGTTGAGTTTTCTTGCACGGTACTGCATATCGTGACCGGATGAATTTCCTGCGAAGATCTCATCAATACCTTTATGATAGGCATCACGGTCATCCGGATGGATGAAGTTCTCCCAGATATCTCCGGCACCGTACATATACTCGGAAGGAAGGCCGTATGTATCTACGGCATTTTTCGACCACTTTGAGAAGTCATACTTCATGTCGCAAAGATAGACGTAAGTACCCTCGGCAACGACATCGTAAGACTTGAAGAGCGAGTCGAGCATCTTCTTTCTCTCTTCAGTTATCTGTCTGGCATTTGCAGTGTCTTTGAGGTTATGGCTTTCACGCAGGAGTTTTAACTCCTTAAGGTAAGTCTTATCCTCATACATGCGGCCGTCCGCGCGTTTGAATACTTCTTCTACCGTATTGTCGATATTTGGCTGATATTCCGCAAGACCGGATGCAATGACGGGACCCTGGCCGAGCCTGATGTTCTCCTCGATCTGCTTCTTGAACGACGAGATGAGGTCGTCCCTTCCGGCGTAATCCTGTTCTCTCAGGATTACGGCAAACTCATCACCGCCGACCCTGAATACCGGACTGTGCGCAAACGTTCTGCAGATGAGCTTGCAAGCTGCCTGGATGTATTCATCGCCGGCCTTGTGACCCTGAGTATCGTTGATGATCTTGAGATCGTTCAGGTCACAAATCAGGAAGCCGAAAGGCTTGATGGTCTTATCGTCGATCTCCTTCTGGATATCCTTTTCAAATTCAACAAAGGCAGTCTTGTTCCTGGTACCGGTGAGACTGTCTCTTCTGGCGATCTCATTGGCGTTCTTAAGAGCCAGAAGGTGTTCCTTCTCTTTCTTTACGACTTCCTCGCGGTTCTCGATGCAGATGATGAAATGCGATTTGTCCGAAGACCAGCTGACCGTCATCCTCGTGTACTGCGGTTCGTTTCCGCCGACGACCATTCGGTAATCCTCAGTCAGCTGAGTGTTGTTTTCGAGCTGCGAGATGAAGTTATCTTTATTTACGAAGAGTTTGATCCTTTCCCTGTCCTCAGGATAGATGACCCTGTCAGCATTCCTTTCCGCTGTGCCGAAAAAGTCTTCGCCCTCTTCCTGTATTTCCAGTTCGCCGTATAGTTTGTGCGTTGCAAACTCAATATAGTATGTGGTCTGCACGTCAACATAATAGATAAGGTCATAGTGCGACGCCAAGGTCTCGGCGATCTGTGAGTATGTCGCGCTCTTCTGCTGGCTCTCCTTCAGTTCGAGACGTGCCCTGACCTCATCGTCGATGTTCTCGATACAGACAATGAGATGCTTTCCGTCGCTCGCCATTATCTCTGTATGTCTGATGTGACTTACCTGACCGTTTACGACCAAACGGTACGCTACGGAATAGGAATTCCTGTGTTCAAGGTTTTTGAGCATCGCATCCTTATAATGGATCTTTATGATGTTCTCCTGATCCTCGGGATGGACATATTTGCGTATGCTTCTCCTGCTCTCCGCGAAAAAGTCGCTTCCGGTCGCCGGAACATTCAGCTTCTTATAATCGTCAGTCGAAGATATCTCGACATATGTGCTCGACTCTATATCGATATAGTAAAGCGTGTCATACTGTCCGGCGAGGCTTGCCGTGATCTGGTTATAGACCTCTTTCTGACGGACCAGTTCCTTTTCGTTTTCCCTTCTCTTATACTCCTCATCAATATTTATGACGCCAAGAATGAAATAGTCGGAATCGTCGTCCAGGCCGCGGATCATCCTCAAAGAGTGCCATACGGGAACACCGTTGAGCATCAGGCGGTAATCGATATTATGCATGCTGCCCTTTTTCATGTCGCCCAAAAGTTTTTCCTTCTGAAGGTCCTCAAGGAAGATATGCTGGTCTTCTTCAAAGATCGCCAGTCTGCAGTCGCGCTCAAGATTTACGAAAAAGTCGTCGCCGCCCTGCTCGAGCTTCAGCGAAAGAAATTCGGGATTAACGGAATACCAGTAATACTCATTGGTGACCGCATTAACATAGTAGACACTTGAATAGTCCACAAGCAACGCTTCAGATATCTTTCTAAATATATCGTCGTTCATTATAATGATCCCCCGGAGCATATCACTGGGTTGTAAATTTATTCTTACATTATAACAAGAAACGCATGGTATATCTTTACGCAAAAATGAACATTCAGTTATTTATGTTCAATATCAGGTACATCACAAAAAGAATTATCAGTGTGGCTATGTTTATCAGCGAGAAACAAAGAATATAACTGTTCTTTTTCCCGTCATCGCCTTCCTTATGACACTTGATATATGCAGAGTGGAATCTGTATGTGATTAGACTCGCCATGCTCGCGATGAGCGTTCCCAGACCGCCTAAGTTCGTGCCAATGATGAGTGATCTGCCGTCTTCCGTAAATGCCGAGAGGAGCATGGCCGCAGGAACGTTGCTTATTATCTGTGAGGATAGTATGGCGGCAGGAACGGGATACTGCGACACGAGTCCGGACAGTGCTCCGGTTATGGCATCGATGCGCCCGATATTTCCTATGAGTACGAAAAAGAAAACGAACGTCAGCAGGAGATTATAGTCGACCTTAAGGAATGCCTTCCTGTCCAGTATCAGCATAAAGACGGCGGTAATGAGGAAAGATATCCAAAAATCGATAACGCCCACGACCGTCAGGATGTTAAGAACGAAGAGAACTATATAGCAAACAAGCTTCGGCACTGAGATGCGCTGTACTTCAGTTTTCTTGTCATTCGGAAGCCTGTTGTTTCCCCTGACCAGGATAAGCGTCAGCGCCGTAACGATCGCCAGCGAGAGCGCGGAATAAGGCAGCATCAGGAGGAAGAAATCTCCGAGGCTGAGTTTATATGTCTCGTAAAGATAAAGGTTCTGCGGATTGCCGATCGGCGTCAGCATGCTTCCGAGATTAGCCGCGACCGTCATGATTATCAGCGTGAACATCAGCTTCCTGTTATCGCCGAACGGCGCAAGCACCAGGAGCGCGAAAGGAACGAGCGTTACCAATGAGACGTCATTTGTCAGGAACATACTCATGAAGAAAGCCATAAGAGACATGAGAAGGCTTATTCCCCTGTATGTCTTTATCTTGGACAGCAATTTGTTTGTCAGGATGTCGAAAGTGCCGATGCGGCTCATTGCAGCGACTATCAGCATCAGCGCAGAGAGTATCGCGAGTATCCTGACATTTATGTACTCAAGATACTGCATATCGGGCTTTACGATAAAGCACGATATAAAAGCCAAAAGTCCCGATATGTACAGGATGGCATTATTCTTTATGCTGTTTAATATCTTCTGCATTCTGTTCCTCACCTGACCAAGGGTAGATTTTACATCTTTTCAGAGAGAATGGAATATCGTGTTTTTGCCGAAAAAGACCGCCCCGGATCATTTGCTCCGGGACGGTCCTTTTTATCGTGCTATCGCTTAGCAGTTAAAACTTCAGAGAAGAGCGATTGCTTCGTCTACTGTCTGTGCCCTGTCTTCTTTTAATATCTGGATTATCGATCCGACATCAGCGGAATTGCGGTGCTTTTCGGGAACCATTGTCTCGTACTTGTGCATCTCCTGGATGTTGGACTGATAGAGATTGATCATCTTCTGGTTCTGGAGACCCTTCTGATATCTCTCGGATGCCTGTCTGTTCATGAAATCGGCATTGCTGTTGAAGTCTGCCTGCTTCCTCTTGGAAGTCTTTACACCGAAGAAGATGATAACGGCAGCTACGATAAGAGCGATTACCATTCCCAACATCGTATCACCATATAAGCTTGCTTCCGAAACATTGCGGCCTGTGGTCGAAATGGTATCGATCGCCGAATACATAATGATGAACGTGGATGCCAGGTAGATAACATAGAACGCAACCGGAGCCGCAATGAGGAACGGCCAGAAATACCTGATGAAAGATCTCTTCTTAAAATCCGTCGACTCCGACATGGGGAAATCACTCTGAGGTTTCATCATCGTCTTGAGTTCTTCACACTCGGAAAGAAGAGTTCTGTATTTCTCGAGTGTCCTGATGAGTTCATTCTTGCCGCCAATATCGCTGGAATCCACCGGAGCGCCGCATCTTCCGCACGCGGTCTCAAACCCTGCCATAATGGCACCACATTTTCTGCAAAAAGCCATAACTTACCTCCCAAAATAATCTATCCTTTTTCCTTTAGAAAAACCTGTGTATGAAACACAGGTCCTTCATAGTACAAATATACAGTAATTAATTATTTTTAACAATATTTTTTGCGCATGGCTGAGAGGATTTGTAAGGTTATGTCGATCCCGGAAGGATCTGCTCTTACTCGCCGGCAATGCAGACTTTGTTCCTGCCGGTCTCTTTAGCGTTATAGAGGCCCTCATCTGCGGTGCTGATGTTTTCTTCTATCGTCCTGGAAGGGTCGAAAAGAGTGACTCCGAAGCTCATCGTGCATCTGATCAAGTTGCCGTCGGCATTGATGTCGGATTCCATCAGTTTCAGCCTGATCTCCTCGGCTTTCTTTACCGCTCCCTCAAGGTCGGTGTCGCGCATGACCATTACGAACTCCTCACCGCCCCATCTGTAGACGGAATCTTTTTCGCCGCAGGAAGACTCAATGAGAGATGATGCGAAAGCGAGAACATCGTCGCCGGCATTATGGCCGTATGTATCGTTGACTCTCTTGAACTTGTCGATGTCGCCGATAAAGACTGACATCTGCTTTCCGGAATCGGGGATGAGATAGTCCTTGAACTTTCCGCCGAAATCATAATAGAAACCCATCCTGTTCTTGAGTCCGGTGAGCTTGTCGTGATGGGACTCTTCAAGGAAAGTCTCTGACTCCAATGCGATGCCGCACATGAGTGCCGCGAGCGAGAGTTTCTTAGGGTCTGCCTCATCGTCAAAACCGTTGTCGTCCTTCTTGTTTATGAGCTGAAGAGCACCGATGAAGTTACCGTTGATGTCTGCCACGGGAAGAACCAAAACCGACTTGGTCTTATATCCCGTCTGAAGATCGATCGCACGGTTAAAGTCAGGATCTGAATACGGATCGTTTGTGATGACAGTCTTCTTAATTCTTAACGCTTTACCGACAAGTCCGGTATCGTCGGGTATGGCGATCTTATCGACACCTGTAGCGGACATTGTCCATATCTGCCCGCTCCTCTTATCCCACTTCCAGAAGCTTGCCCTGTCGGCATTTACTATCGTCTTGCTGAGTTCCGTAAGATACGAGAACAGAAGGTTGTGATCCTTGCTGTCGTTCATGCACATATCCTTATAAAGGCTGTCGGTGATCTCAAATATGCCGCTCAGCATTCTTCCGTTATCTTCCATAGTGAGTCCTCCGCGTGCAAGAGGCGCAAACTCCGCGCCTGTACCGGCCATAACCTTCTCTATCCTCTTCTCATCGTCCATATGCATGAGATAGACATGAACACCCATATCAGTGTATTCCCTGACTTTCGCCGCCATGTCGCTGCAGTACAGATGGACGGGTGTCTTATATGCTGATATCTCCATGTAGAGGTAAGCGCCCTTTTCGAGATATTTCTCGAAAGGAAGAATGGTATTTGTATCGCCCGTGTATATTACCTTGTTGCCATCAACATTAAGGCAGTAGCCGAAGCATTTCCCCTCGAGCTCTTCGGTGTGATGAGTGGGGATAGGACAGACGAACCAGTCCTTCTCAAGATCTTCGGCATTGATCAGGTCGAACCAGGAACTGTTGCAGCCTTCGATCCTTGAGAGCAGATAGAAAAGATCTGCTTCGACTTCCATAGAAGGAGCAACAACCGTGATGGGTGTCTTTACGGAAAACTGCAGGAGATCCACCAAAAGGCCGATCCCGCTCGAGTGATCCCCGTGCGTATGAGTGACCAGAATGTATATGTGATCGAAAAGCGCGAGATTCATGTCGTTAAGCCGTGCGAAAGTGTGCATCGGACAATCGATCAGGACCAACTCATCGTTTGCCACGAAAAACGCACTGTTATGCTCATCGGCAAAAGCGGAACCTCTTCCAAAAAACTTCAGCATTTATTCTTCCTCCGGTCCTATCAGCTTCAGGATCTCAAATCCGTCAGCCTTACCTTTAAGCTTTATCGGTTTATCGAGCGGCTCAAATTTCATGCGTCCTTTAAGCGCATCCGCAACCGAACGGCTGATATATGTCGTGCCTCCGGGCGCGTTGGCTTCGAGCCTTGCGGCGGTATTGACGGTGTCGCCTATCGCCGTGTAATCCATACGTCTCTCGGAACCCATGTTACCTACGACTGCAGGCCCGTAATTGATGCCGACTCCGACGTGGATCTCTTCGTTTATCTCTCTTTTGAGCTTCTCGGATAATTCGTCCGCTCCTTTTATTATATCAATAGCTGTCAATGCTGCGTGATATATCGGATCGTCGTCCGCGATGGGAGCGCCCCAGAAAGCCATGGTAGCATCGCCTACGAACTTGTCCAGTGTGCCCTGATGTCTCTCGATGCATGAACTGGTCATGGAAAGATACTGGTTAAGGATATGCACGACCTCTTCAGGTGAAAGCCTTTCGGACATCGTGGTAAAGCCTCTGATATCAACAAAGAGGACTGCTATGTCGCAGAGCTTGCCTCCGAGCTTTAAGCTGTCAGTTCCTTCCTTCAAGATCTCGCCTACGATATTGGGCGCAACATATCTCTCGAAAGTCCTCGTTACGTTCTGTCTTGCGATGGCAGCGCGGATGTAGTTGCCGGCAACGCTCACGATGAAGAGCAGGAATAATCCCAGCGGGATCCACAGAGCATGCGTGATGTAACCTACGGAATACAGGAGCAGCGCGCTTCCCACTGCAAGTATCTCACCAATTATCAGTGCCGGCACCGTGAAACGTAGCTTCCTGTTATTGCAGAAAACGAAGAAGGCAACACAGCAGATCCACAGTGCGCCGATCTGGAAATAATCGGGAGCATATGTCTTATATCTGCCGTCGAGGATGCACTGGATGACATTGGCCTGATACTCTACGCCGTACATCATCTTGCCCTTATCAATCGGTGTGTTGTAGGAATCCTGAAGACCTGTCGTGTAAGGTCCGATAAGAACGAGCTTCCCCGCGTAATAAGACGGATCAACCTTACCGTTTATAAGCATGCTCATGTTCACGCCGTCGTAGAAATCGCCCGGCTTTCCTATGAACGGAACATAGAAATATCCGCGTGTGCTCGTTTCGGGCATCTCGACGTCGTAACCCTTAGACAGTGCATACGCCCTTGCGGCTTCGAACTGCATGGAATATACACGTTTTCCGTCAGGTTCGACATAGAGCATTGCGTGACGGACGACGCCGTCGTCATCGTACATCGTGTTGATGTGTCCCTGAGTTGTGACCCTTCTTAATTCATCGTAGGGTTCCTCATATTTCTGGACGGCGAAATCATCGATTATGACGGATGCGCTGCCGAAGATCCTTCTGGTACCGAAGGTGGCTTCCGTAGCCGTTATGACGTTGCCCAATTCCTCGGCGGCTTTAGCGAGCCTCAGATCGGATTCCTCTTTTCCTTCGATATTGCCGGCGTACATAGTATCGATCGCGACCACTGCGGGACGGCGTTCCGGATCTGATGCAAGGACTTCAAGAGCTCTTGCCATTATCGATCTGTCCCATGAATTGTAATAGCCGAACTCATCGAGATCGTTCTCGTCTATTCCTATGATGACGATATCGCCTGGAACAGCCTCCGGTCTTTGGAAAAGAAGATCCTCGAGCCACATCTCAGGTCCGTTCAGAAGATCGAAACGCCGCAGATCCGGCCAGAAAACGTCAAACGCGCACAGAACGGTAATGACCGTCGCTAAGATAATGGAGATTATCAGATTCTTCGTGCGCTGGTTCATAGTTCAATTCCCGTCAGCCTGATACGTCAACAGTCTCGTATGGATAGAATTCCTCGTAATAGATAACGCCGCTTCCTGCGTATGTGATCCTGTAACCTGTATCCTCTTCGTTGTACATCTGATCAAGATATATCCAGTCGCCGTTGTAATAACCGATGAATTCCTCGTTATCGATGCTGGCGATATAGACACTATGGCCGTTATAGGTGTATCCCCACATACTCGTCTTTGAATATCCTTCAGGAAGGATCTCATATCCGGGTACCGGAGTCGGTGTACTCGTATTAGTAGGAGTCGGCGTGTTGGTAGAAGTTGGTGTAGGCGTGGGCGTACCGGTCGAAGTCGGCGTCGGTGATGACGTCGGTTTCTTTGTAGGCGTCGGAGTAGCCGTTGAGGTGATCTTAGCTGTCGGGGTGGCAGTTACCCTTGCAGTAGTTGTGGCCGTAACTGATGAAGTGGGGGTAGCTGTTGCCTTTGCAGAAGGTGTAGCCGTAGCATTAGGTGTGGCAGTCGGCTTAACAGATGGAGTTGCCGTCGCTGCCGGAGAAGGTGTTGCCGTTACTGAAGTTCCCGGAGTCGGTGTTGGAGTATCCGACAACGCAGGTGTCGGCGTGCCCGATACTTCGGGAGAAGGCGCCGCTGTTTCTGATGTCGTCTCAGCAGGCGAAGGAGAAGGTATTTCTGTATTATCTCCTCCGAAATCCAGTACGATGATCTTGTCTATGATCTCTTTAAGCTCAGTCTTATCCCATCCGGTATATTCACAGACCCTGTCCAGGAGCGCTTCATCTTCTGAGAGCATCCTGAGCGGAAGCTCCGGAAGTTCTGAAGGCGACAGATCTTTTATCTCAAAATCAACAGTATCGGTCAGCCTGTATGAATAAAGATAAACGGTAATGCTCTGACCGCCGGAGACTTCGGCATATTTTGTCTCTCCGGTATCCGGATTGGTCGCAGTAACGATGACCTTTCCGTCGGTAACTATGAGCGAGTCTCTTCCGTCCTTATCGTAATAGACCATGCCGGATGTTCCTCTGATGCCGGCAGTCATGGTGGATGTCTTTATCTCAAATGACTCATCTTCTTTAAGATGTTCCGTTACCTCGAAAAAGAGTGCGCCTCTTGTAAGCTTAAGTTCCAGCTGCTTGCTCTTCTTGGAAAACTCCGCCCTGCTGTCTGACTGCAGCGTTATTATCTTTGTTTCATCAAGTCCGACCGAAGCAAGACCGTCTGAACCGGTATTCAGTGCGTCGCCTGACTGGAACCTTATGTTTTCCATAACGGGTTTTGTCCCGCCTTTTGAATCTTCGATATTTACTGTTCCTTCCACGCGCAAAAGACGCATTGTCGTGGCAAGATAATTGTCGCGTGCGAAAACCACACATACAACGACGGCTGCAATAACAGCCGCCGCGATTACCGAGTATATGATCTTCAGACCGAGAGACATCTTTCTGATCTTTTCGAACAAACCCATACTTTAAGACTATCTCCTTGAAATTGTTCGTGATTATTCTATTTTATCACATTACGCATACGGCATTCAGACATAACTATATCTCACAATAGTTGATCAGCCTGTCACCGTATTCAAAAGCGAAGCAGGTAATATCCGAGTTATATCTCAGTTTTACCCATTCACCGTTCACATAGCCCTTGTAGGTATAAGATCCGCCACCTTTATCATTTGGAGTCATATAATAGATGACATAAGCCGGATGTCCGTCGTAATACAATACCCAGTCTGCACTTTTCTTATACTTCTCCCAGCCGTCAGGAATATCCGCATCTGTCGGTCTTTTCGAAAAATCAGGTTCGACCGGCGTAGGGATGGGCGAAGGTGTCGATGTAGCTGTCGGTGTGGGCGTATCCGAAACGAATACAGGAGACGGCATGCTTTCCAGGACTTCTTCAAAATAGAGTTCGTCGTCACTTGTGTAATATCTGTAATATTCCGACCAGCCGTCTTCGGCGATCTCTAAAGTGAGACTGACCCACCTTCCGCCTACAAGACCTTCATAGACCACAGTGCCGCCCGTACCGATGGATTTACGGATGGTAACACTATGTCCTTCATACGTCACACCCTCAACGATTATGGTGTAAGCAGGCGTAGGAGTTGCCGTAGGCCTCTTGGTCGGTGTCGGAGTCGGCGTGGATGTTGACGTCGGCGTTGAAGTAGGTGTAGACGTCGGTGTGGATGTCGGCGTAGCCGAAGAAGTGGCCGTTGCAGTAGGCTTCTTCGTAGGCGTTGCCGTCGGCGTCTGTGTGGCAGTATTTGTCGGAGTTGCTGACACTGTAGGCATTACCGTTCCCGTAGGTGTAACTGTAGGCGTTACGCTGGGTGTTGCCGTTGCTCCCGCCTTAGGCGTGGGCGTCGGAGGAGGCGTGAGTGAAGGCGTAGGTGTCAGCGAGACTGTCGGTGTTACACTCAGTTCCGGTGTGGGGGATGGTGTATCCGTCGGTGTGTCTGCCGGAGTTTCTTCAGGTGTCGGAGTAGGTGTCTCTGTTATCTCGATACCTTCAACATTACCTGCCAATACATCATTTATGAATTCTTTCAGATCTTCCTTGTCCCATCCGGTGTATTCGCAGACTCTGTCCATCAGTTCTTCGTCTTCGGCAAGCCTCTCGAGCGTGAACTCGGGGAGTTCCTCAGCTTTTACTTCCTCAAGTGAGAATTCAACAGTATTTTCTGTCCTGTCGGAATAAAGATATACCTTTATCTCCTGACCGCCCTTTACTTCGGCAGTCTTCGTCTCTCCCGTAACAGGATTGGTCGCGGACACTTTTACCACACCGTCAGTTATGACCAGTGAATCTCTTCCCGTGCTGTCGTAATAGACATAACCGGATGTGCCTCTGATGCCGGCCGTCATGGTTGATGTCTTTATCTCGAAAGATTCATCGGGCTTGAGCTTCTCTGTAACATTAAAGAAGACCGCACCCTTAGTAAGATTGAGTTCAAGTTTCTTTCCCTGTTTTGTGAACTCGACCCTGCTGTCATTCTGCAGAGTAACGATCTTTGTATCATCCAAGCCGACGGAAGCAAGGCCGTCAGAACCGGTGTTCATGGCATCGCCTGACTGGAACCTTATGTTCTCGATGACAGGCTTGGTGCTGCCATCCGAAGTCTCAATGTTGACGGTTCCCTCAACGCGCAGAAGACGCATCGTTGTGGCCAGATAATTATTCCGTGACAGCACGATTGCCGTAACGGCAGCTACTATGACAGCCAGCGCAACAGCACAGATGATTATGATAGTCTTTTTGGATAATCGCTTGATCTTATCTGCCATCATAATATAGATCCCCAATCTGGTTCGGCACTACAAGCGAACCATAGTAGGATATCAAACATGTGTAATTAAAGCAACTGATTTACAAAATTTCTCTGTTGTCGAAATTGTTCTTTTGCAAAACGTGTTTTTGGACAGATTTGCAAGAGCAATCAGTAAACCGGCAAAGGCAGATCCGAGATCAGAACACGCTACAGCCACTCGATCTCCTGATATCCTTCAGCGATCCTTTCCCGGTTAGCACGGTACTGATCGATGGTTACCTCTTCCCCCATCCAGTAATAGCGGTCGGGATTTGAGGTGTATTCCGGATCGATTTCATCCGTATCGTGAGGATACAGATCCTGTTTCTCTGCAATAAGGACAAGCACCTGATCACGTACTTCATAGATGAGTTCGGTAATCACATCCTGACGTCCGCCGTCACAGAAGATCAGGGGATATTCATGTTCTTCGTCACACGGGATGTAGCCTCTGACATATACGCAGTTATAATTGCCCCAGACCTGATAAGGCTTTTGATTTTCGACATCATAGAAAACGATACGGGTCGGTCCGGATGCTTCATCAAGAAACGGGCCGTAAAGGAACAAAACCGGCATATTGCCGTCCTTAAGATCCACGACAAGGTATCTCAGTCTGTCCCCGTCAACATAGCCTTCAGCTCCGTCACCATATATCTCCATCCAGTTATACTCGCCATCACGCAGCATCTTTATATATTCCAAACGGACATCATATTTCCGTACTCCGGGATCATTTTCATAAACTCTGCAGTATCCTGTGGTGAACACAAGTCCCGCCAGTGCTGAGACCAGGACCGTAAGAGCGCATTTGCCGAATCCTGCACGCTTCTCATTTTCGGTATTCCTGCTGAGCCAGAAGCCATAGAACAGAAAAGTTAAAGCCAGCACTGCATCGGGAACAAAAGACAGGATCTTGGTCAACGGTTCTTCCATCGGATAAAAACCATCTTTAATGAATGCCGGATATAAAACCATAAGCAATGCTGTATTGACAGTAAGATATCTTGAAATGATCTTATTCATTCGCAAAAAAGGTATTGTCTCTGTCATCGTTATGTATACGATCAGAACCCAGGCAGCGTTGTAAAGAAGCGTGGATACCCGATATCCATCAAAACGCTGAACAAGCAGCGTGAACACGATTGCCTGCAAAATGAGCAAAAGTGCGCAGAAAAACCTGCACAAGAACATGAGCAGCCGGTCTTTGATGTGAAATCCTGTTATCACCGCACCTGCAATAACGACTATCATTAACCCCACGGGTATCGTCAACTGCAGGATTGCTATAAGCGTTGACCGCCAATACATAAGTGACACGGAACAAAAACCATATGGAACCATCCAAAGGAAATTAAATATCTGATGCTTTCTCTGATCGATCAGCATCGTAAGCCCCAGGAACAGACAGAGCAAGGAAAAGCTTAAGGCGAACATCTTCACCTCTTCCGTTGCAAGGACTTTTCCTGACAGATAATCCCTGAAAAATTGGTACAGGCTGCGGACACCCGAGAAGATGAACCCCGACGACGCCAATATCAATAAACTGTTTTTGTTATTCTTATTTTTTTCCATTTACAATTACTTTTTGTATTTGAATCCGTATTCTTTCTTAAGTTCTTCCAACATCTCAAATACGATTGGACAATAATCCGCATTTTCGACTATCCCATATAAGCTGCCTATTCTGTCAGGCTTGTCAGTAAAGGGAAAATCTTTGCAATCCTGCGGTTTTGCATCACCAAGTATGCAGGAGCCGTCACCATTAAGGAAATCACACGGAGCATTGTTGGTAACATATCCGATGCCATTATTTCTCTGCAAGTATTTCTTTATCAACTCTTCCTCGGAAATGCCCAAGGTAACGGCAGCTGCTCCGATATCACTTTCATGAAAATAACCGCAATACATCGTGCAGCAATTCCTGCATTTGCAGCAATCGTATCTGCCGAACAACTCTTTGTGCAATCTTGCAAACTGTCTGTCAAGAGTATCCGGATCGGCATGCATTTTCAGATAACTCCTGAAAGCATAGTTCTCTTCTTTCTTTTGTGCCGCAACAGCCAAGATATCTTTTGGATCGATCATTGCATGTTCTCCTTCTTCAGTGACTCTTTCTGCGATCACTTCAGTTATAATATAGCACTAAGGAAACTGATTCATTTTCAGTATCAATAGAATCCCGCCGGCAGCTCTTCAAAATCAGCCAACAGCTCAAATATATCTTCGGGCGCTTTATGCTCCCCAAACAGCTCGGGATATTTCTCGAACATGGATATTTGACCTTCCATGACCATGGTCTGCCTTTTTATCCGCTGCCTGACGGCTCTTCTCTTCCTGTTGAACTTCTTCGTATATTCGCGGACGGATCTCCTGTGTTCGGCATCTTTGAACTCATCGTATCCGGTGAGCTTACACGGGTCATAATCCAGACCAAAGATCTGCGAATAAAGTTCAAGGAACTCATATACCTCGACTTCCGGATAATTATTGAACCTGGCAAAAACCTGACCGACATGCCCGTTGGAAATGTCCACCGTTACATAAGATCTGTCAACGCATTCCTTCCTGCGAATGAATATG
>Ga0247611_10002809_pt1 | contig 27040 bp, 25 predicted proteins | sample 177DNAGHGhighgp2_FD_192422 | JGI IMG/M metagenome (GOLD analysis project Ga0247611, IMG submission 192422) | Sheep rumen microbial communities from Palmerston North, Manawatu-Wanganui, New Zealand - 1770 DNA GHGhigh gp2 | ecosystem: Host-associated > Mammals > Digestive system > Stomach > Rumen... | reverse complement strand
GACACCGGAAGGCACCGTCAACCGCGCCGCCCTGCCCGCCATCTTCAACCCCGAAGACCTGAACGCCCTTGAACAGGCTCTGCGCCTCAAGGAGCAGAATCCAGGCAGCACCGTCGGCGTGCTCACCATGGGCCCGCCGCGCGCCGGTGAGATCATCCGCCAAGGCCTCTTCCGTGGAGCCGACACGGGCTGGCTGCTCACCGACCGCCTCTTCGCAGGCGCCGACACCCTCGCCACTTCATATGCCCTCGCCACCGCCATCAAGAAGATCGGCGATGTCGACATCGTCATCGGAGGCCGTCAAGCCATCGATGGCGACACCGCACAAGTGGGTCCGCAAGTGGCACAGAAACTGGGCCTCAATCAAGTGACCTACGCCGAGGAGATCCTCAAGATCGAGAACAACATCGCCACTATCCGCCGCCATATCGACGGTGGCGTGGAGACCGTGGAAGTGCCGCTGCCCTGCGTGATTACCGTCAACGGTAGCGCGGCCCCCTGCCGTCCCTGCAACGCCAAGTTGGTGATGAAGTATAAATATGCTATGTGTCCATTAGAAGTGGATGCTAATTCTGAATGTGGAATGCGGAATGCTGAATTAAGCAAGACACGTCCATATTTGACACTTAACCAGTGGAGCGTGGCCGATGTGGATGGCGACCCCAACCAGTGCGGCCTCTCTGGTAGTCCCACCAAGGTGAAAACCGTGCAGAACATCGTATTCCAGGCCAAGGAGAGCAAGACCCTCACCGCCAGCGATGCCGATGTGGAAGGCCTAATTAAAGAGTTACTTGAAGAAAAGATTATAGGATGACGCGAGACTTCGAGACGCGAGACACGAGACTTTGGTTTGTCCCGCGTCCTGCAGTCCCGTGTCCCGAGTCAAAAAAGAGAATGACTTATGAACAACGTATTTGTATATATCGAGACCGAAGGCACTCAAGTGGCCGAAGTCTCACAGGAGTTGCTCACCAAAGGGCGTAAACTGGCCGACCAGCTGGGTGTGGAATTGCATGCCGTTGTGGCTGGCACTGGCATCAAAGGCAAGGTGGAAGACCAAATCCTGCCTTACGGCGTGGATAAGCTGTTCGCTTTCGACGGCGAGGGCTTGTTCCCCTACACCTCTGCACCCCACACCGATATCCTCGTCAACCTCTTCAAGGAGGAACAACCGCAGATCTGCCTGATGGGCGCCACCGTCATTGGTCGCGACCTCGGTCCGCGCGTCAGCTCCTCGCTGACCAGCGGCCTCACCGCCGACTGCACCCAACTCGAAATCGGCGACTTCGACGATGTCAAGACGAAGAAGCACTACGACAACCTGCTCTATCAGATTCGTCCCGCTTTCGGTGGCAACATCGTGGCTACCATCGTCAACCCTGAGCATCGTCCGCAGATGGCCACCGTGCGCTCGGGCGTGATGCAGAAGGCCGTCTATGAAGGCAAGGCCAAAAACGAAGTGGTCTATCCCGAAGTGAGCAAGTATGTCTCTCCCGAGGCTTACGTCGTCAAGGTTCTCGACCACCATGTGGAGGCCGCCAAGCACAACCTGAAAGGCTCGCCCATCGTGGTGGCTGGTGGTTATGGCATGGGCTCGAAAGAAGGCTTCGACATGCTGTTCGAACTCGCCAAGGTGCTCCACGGCGAAGTCGGTGCCTCGCGTGCCGCCGTCGATGCGGGCTTCTGCGACACCGACCGCCAGATTGGTCAGACAGGTGTCACCGTGCACCCGAAAGTGTATATCGCCTGCGGTATCAGCGGTCAGATCCAACACATCGCTGGTATGCAGGACTCCAAGATTATCATCTCGGTGAACAGCGATCCTGACGCACCTATTAATAAGATTGCGGACTACGTGATTGTTGGTACGGTTGAGGAAGTCGTCCCGAAACTGATCAAGTATTACAAGCAAAATAGTAAATAATGGCTATTGGCTACTGGCCTCTGGCTATTGGCAGCTTTGACAGAGCGTGTGTGTTCACTTTTATCGTGAAGCTGCCAGAAGCCAAAAGCCAGAAGCTAGAAGCGGAAAAACAAGAAAACAATGGCAAACTATTATAACGACAACCCGAACCTGCAATTCTATCTCGACCACCCGCTGATGAAGCGCATCGTCGAGCTGAAGGAACGCAATTTTGCGGATAAGGACAATTACGATTATGCCCCCGTCGATTACGAAGACGCGATGGAGAACTACCGCCGCGTGCTCGACATCACGGGCGATATCACCGCCAACATCATTGAACCCAACTCCGAGAGTGTGGACCTCGAAGGTCCGCATTTGGAGAATGGCCGCATGATCTATGCCTCCAAGACCGTGGAGAACCTTGATGCCTGCACCAAGGGTGGCCTCTGGGGCGTTTCCATGCCGCGCCGTTACGGTGGCTTGAACCTGCCCATCACCGTCTTCTCCATGCTGAGCGAGATGGTGGCTAGCGCCGATGCCGGTTTCCAGAACATCTGGTCGCTGCAGTCGTGCATCGACACCTTATATGAATTCGGCAACGAGGAGCAACGCATGAAGTACATCCCGCGCGTTTGCGCTGGCGAGACCATGTCGATGGACCTCACTGAGCCCGATGCTGGTTCCGACCTGCAGAGCGTCATGCTGAAGGCCACTTACTCTGAAAAGGACGGCTGCTATCTGCTCAACGGCGTGAAGCGTTTCATCACTAATGGCGACTCCAACATCCATTTGGTTCTTGCTCGTTCTGAGGAAGGCACCAAGGACGGCCGTGGCCTGTCGATGTTCATCTACGACAAGCGTCAGGGCGGCGTCAACGTGCGCCACATCGAGCACAAGCTCGGTATCCACGGCTCCCCGACCTGCGAATTGACCTACAAGAATGCCAAGGCTGAGCTTTGCGGTGAGACCCGTCTGGGACTTATCAAGTATGTCATGGCCCTGATGAATAGTGCCCGTCTCGGTATCGCCGCGCAGTCGGTGGGTTTGGGTCAAGAGGCTTATAACGAGGCTCTGAAGTATGCCAGCGAGCGTCAGCAGTTCCACAAGAGAATCATCGAATTCCCGGCAGTTTATGACATGCTTTCGCGCATGAAGGCCAAGATCGACGCTGGTCGTTCGCTGCTCTACATGACCGCCCGTTATGTCGACATCTACAAGTGCCTTGAGGACATCCAACGCGAGCGTCTGCTGACGCCCGAGGAGCGTGCCGAGTGCAAGAAGTACTCGCGTCTCGCCGATGCCTTCACGCCTCTGGCCAAGGGCATGAACTCCGAGTATGCCAACCAGAACGCCTACGATGCCATCAGCATCCACGGTGGCTCGGGCTTCATCATGGAGTACAAGTGCCAGCGCCTCTACCGCGATGCCCGTATCTTCTCCATCTACGAAGGCACGACGCAGCTGCAGGTGGTGGCCGCCATCCGTTACATCACCAACAGCACCTACCTCACCATCATGAAGGAAATGCTCGAAAACGAAGTCTCCGAGGACCTGAAGCCCTTGCAGAACACGGTGCGCACGCTTGTGGAACTTTACGAGCAGAGCATCAACTACGTGAAGGGCGCCAACAACCAAGAGGTTCAGGACTTCTTGGCCCGTCGTCTCTACGACATGACTGGCGACATCATGATGTCGTTGCTCATCCTTGATGACGCCACCCACGCCCCGCACCTTTTCACCCAGTCGGCCAACGTCTACGTCCACGCCGCTGAGGAAGACGTCATCGGCAAGAGCGTTTACGTGAAGAACTTCATCGAGGAAGACTTGGTGAACTTCAGGGCTAAGGCGAAGGAAGTGAATGACTAATACAAAACCAACTATCAAAAGAAGCCCTGGCAGTTTTGGATTGTCAGGGCTTCTTTCGGTTTATAAAGGCTGCTTTTCGTTGTTTTTATGCTCGCACTGGGGTTACATTTTGGCAATCTGTTTCACTATACAACCCTTTTCCGTCTCAATCCTAAGCAAATAAACACCACTTGCCAAATCGTCGATTTGGATTGTCGTGTCGCTTGTTTCAATGTTTTTCAACAAAGAACCGTCTAAACCGAAGATTTTTACTTGCTTCACTCCATCGCATTCGATGGTGACGATGTCGGTGGCAGGGTTGGGATAGATGTTGGCTTCAAACTTGTTCTCGTTTACGCCTACGCCTGCTTCCACCGCATTCACTGCGGCCAAGGCATCCACGCGCCCAACGCCCGTGAGGTTGCTCTTTGTGGACGTGAGTTTCACTGAGGTCTCTTCAAGGATGCGGCAGATGTCGGCGGGCGACAGCTCAGGGTTCTTGCTCAGCATCAGCGCGGCAATGCCTGCCACGCACGGGGTGGCCTGCGAGGTGCCGGTCATCGACTTGTAGCCCGTGTTGGAGGTGTAGTTCAGCGACTTGATGCTCTCGCCAGGAGCGCACACGTCGGGACGGATGAGGCCGATGCCGGGATTGTAGGCGTAGTCGCCAAACTCGGTGTCCTGCCATGTGCATGGACCGTTGGCGGTGAAGAACGAGGCTTGGTCGTTGTCGTCGACCGACCCAACCACGATGGCGCTGCTTAACTCACCAGGATTGGCCATTTGGTCGGGATCCAAATAAGGTGGGGGACAACTGCCAGGAATGCGCACATTCTGGGGAATGGGGTATTGGTCCAAGGCAAAACCTTCGTTGCCAGCGCAAATGAAACTCGACACGCCAGCATCCAAGATGGATACGCAGGTGCGGCGGAAAAGTTCCCTTTCGGTGACACTCGGGTGCACCAAGCCCATCGACATGCTGATGATGTCACAGCCGTGCTCCACCGACCATTCCATGCCTTCGGCCAACTTCACCGCGCCGCCTGTTCCGTCGGCGTTCACGCTCTTGATGCACATGATTTGCGCGTCGGGAGCCACACCGGTTTGTGAGCCTGCCGTGCCGTCGCCAGCCACGGTGCCTGCACAGTGCGTGCCGTGTCCCATGTCGTCCATCGGGTCGTCATCGTCGTTGCGCACATCGTAGCCGTGATGCGGGAATGCCTCGCCACCATCCCAAAGGTGGTCGGCCAAGTCCAAATGGTTGTAGTTGACGCCTGCATCAATGACTGAGACCACGATGCCTTGGCCTGTGAAGCCCAATTCCCAAACTTTGTCGGCATTGACTTTCAATATATTGGGCGTGATTTCACGGGTTTCGTTGGCTGGTGTAGGCTTTTCGTCGTCCTCAATCCATTTTCGCTCGATGTTGTAGCCGATGTGGGCAACGTCGTCGCGCTTGGCCAAAGCCAGAATGGTTTCTTTTGTGGCCGAAAAATAAAGGCTGTTCGACATCCAAAGGGTGCGTGGTGCCGTGACTTCGCCCTTTTGCTCCATTTCGGCAAGAGCCAACTTCAAGTCGCGTTGCGATGCTTCGGTGAAGCGTTTCAGTTCGTCGACGACAAACGCCCTACGCTCGGCGCGAGTGGGCAAAGCCGAGGCGCGTTGGCTCAACATATTCCTGTCGCAGCGCGATTTCATCAAAACGGTGATTTCAATCATCTCGCTGTCGCTGCGGCAGTTCATCTCTTCCTGCAAAAGCGGGTCAATGACTTGGGCTTGCGCAAACATACAAGCCAAAGCCAATGCAATCGTAAAAATGGTTTTCTTCATGGTTTTCAGTATTTCACAATTCTTTGGTTCAGTGTTCCGTTTTCCGTTGCAATCTTCAGCAGGTAAATGCCATCACTAAGCCCGTCAATGCTGCACGTTCCGTTGGCGGGGGCGATTTGCTTCACCAGCTTTCCGTCCATGGCATAGACGTTGACTTCAGTCATGCCTTCGCACTCTACCGTAAAACCACCTGCACTTGGGTTGGGATACACATTGGCTTGGAGCTTGTTCTCGCCAACGCCCACGAATGCCAACGAAACGCATGATTTTTGAGTTGGACATTCCGATGGAGCAACGCACAACTCGTGGTCGCCGTCCTCAAGTTCAAGGTCGAAGCGGGGCTCGGCGGTGGAGCCGACTTCTTCGCCATCCACAAAGACGAGGTAGCTCTCGGCATCGCCTTCCCAAGTAAGGGTAACGATGTCGTTCTCAATCGTATAATTGAGGTTGGCAACGGGTCCACAGCCATCCATGGCCAAAATGGCGGCCAAGGCATCGATGCGGCCAGAGCCGATGTCATTATTCTTGTAGCCGATAGGGTTCACGGCAGTGGTTTCAAGGATCTCGTCGATTTGTGCGGGTGTGAGGTCAGGGTTTTTGGAGAGCATCAAGGCGATGGTTCCCGTCACGGCAGGGGCCGCAAACGAGGTGCCGAGGTCGGCCTTATATCCTTCAATATTGGTCCAGTCCAACGAAACGATGTTGCTTCCTGGGGCGCTCACATCAGGCTTGATGAGGCCGATTTGCGTGGCATCGCCAGCGGTATAAGGATAGTCGGCGTATTCAGGCACATCGGCCCAAGTGGTCGGCCCGCGCGAAGAGAAGGCGCTGACTTGGTCGTTGTTCTCCGTGGAGCCAACGCAGATGACGCTGCTCAGCCCACCAGGATTGACGGCCTGATCGGGATGGATCCATGGCGAGGGGCAAGTGCCTGGTGCGCCAGCGTTGTAAGGTATTGGGATGAAACTTTGGAACTGGCCCATGTTACCCGAAGTGGAAACCACGACGATACCTGCTGCCAACATGCTGTCGCAACCTTCACGCATCATGCGGCGATATTGCACGTCGTCGCCCGACTTACCCAACGACATATTGAGCACCTGAGCGCCATGTTCCATGGCAAACTGCATCCCTTCGCAAAGGATAAATTCGTTGCTTTCCACATCCGGCTCGTCAGCAAAGACCTTGACTTCCATCAATGTGGCTCCTGGCGCGACCCCGGTTTGTGTGCCAGCTGCACCCGTGCCGCAAATGGTACCAGCCACGTGTGTGCCGTGGCCCCAAGTGTCCATCGGGTCGTTGTTTTGCTCATACACGTCGTAGCCGTGGTGCGGAAATTCCTCGCCACCGTCCCACATGCGGCCTTGGAGGTCGTGGTGGTTGTAGTTGGCGCCCGTGTCAAGATGGCCTACGACAACGCCTTCGCCCGTATAGCCCAATTCCCAAACCTTGTCAGCATTGATGATGAGTATGTTTTGGGCGATGCCGCGTGTGATTTCGTTGGGTTGCACGGCAACATTATTGGTCGTTGGTGGAAGAACCGTGTTTTCGCAATGATAAATGGTCTTGATGTCGGAGCGTTGCGCCAAGTCGTTGATGGCTTGTGTGTTGGCTTCGCAGCCAATGGCATTGGCAATCCAAAGCGGGCGAATGTCATCGACCATGCCATTGCGTTGCATCTCTTCGAGAAGACGGAGCAGGTCGGCTTGCGAGGCTTCGGCTTGTTGCTTCAGCGTTTTCACGACGTATTCGCGTCGCTCCTTGTTGGTGGCGAAGGTGTTGGTTACGGCGAGCAAGTCCGCAGCCTTGCCTTGCTCTTGCATGATGATGCCGATGCTGATTTTCTCATCGTTGCCACGATGGTTCATCTCGCGTTGCAGCGATGGGTCAATGGTGGCTTGAGCCATACCTACCATGCTGAGACTCAGCACTAAGAGGGTTAAAAAGGTCTTTTTCATTACAAAATGATTTTTACTTCATTTGTAATTAGATGCAAAAAAGGAGGAAAAAATCACGGGGCAGCATGGAAAAACTAAATAAATTTTTTCCCCTGCCAAGTGTCGCGTTCCTCCATCCGTTTTTCAATCTTGGCAAGCACCTCGTCATAGCGCAGCTTCATCCAAGGCTCGCTGACGAGGTAGCGTGGCGGCACCTCGCCCGCAAAACGCTCGATGACGATGGCGGGGTTGAACCGCTCGGCAAAGTCAATGACGAAATCGATATATTCCTCCAAGTCAAAGAGATGGAAATGCTCGGGATGTACAAGGTATTCCTCGGCCATCTTCGTGCCTTTGAAGATTTGCAATTGGTGGAACTTGACCGTGGTTAAAGGCAGCCGTGAGATGATGTCTGTAGCGTCAAGCATCATGCCCTTGGTTTCTCCAGGCAGGCCAAAGATAAAATGTGCTCCGCAAGGGATGCCAAAGTCGGCGGTCATGTGAATGGCTTTCTCCGCCGTGGCAAAGTCATGGCCTCGGTTGACGCGCTTCAAGGTCTCATCATAGACGCTCTCCACGCCGTATTCCAGCATGACATAGTGCGTTTTCTGTATCTTGTTGAGGTATTGCAATAAATCCTCGTCAACCAAATCGGGTCGTGTTCCAATAACGATTCCTGCGATGCTAGGCACTTCTAATGTTTGCTGATAGATGTCCTTCAGCTCTTCCAGTGGCTTGTATGTATTCGAAAACGGTTGAAAATAAGCCAAATACTGGTTTGCCCGACGATACCTCCGTTGGTGGAACTCTATGCCTTCCTCAATCTGTTGCTTTATACTCTTCTCCGGTCGACAATACGACGGATTGAAGGCCTCATTGCTGCAAAATGTGCAGCCTCCTGTACTGATTATCCCATCCCGATTGGGACAACTGAAGCCCGCGTCAATACTGATTTTCTGCACACGCCCGCCGAACTGCTTCGTGAAGTAGTTGCTATAACTGTTGAAACGCCTATTGTCGCCCCAAGGATAGGTCATGGCTTGGAATGCTCAGTATTATTCAAAAACTTTTCATCCGTCAAAGTGTACAAAAACGCCTTGAGCTGTGCTTTTTCCATGTCGGTGAGCCGCACACCACCATCCATCACATGGTGCATCAGCGGGTTGATGTTTTCGGAGTCTTTCACGCCTTCGCTGTAAAAGTCGATGACCTCGTCCAAGGTGGTGAAACGCCCGTCATGCATGTATGGACTTGAGACAGCAATGTTGCGCAGGGTAGGGGCTTTGTAAGCGCCTCTGTCCCAATGGCTTCCCGTAATGGCGGAACGGTCTTCAGGGTCGTTAAATTCGTTATCCAAGCCGTTGTTGTAGAATAAATTAGTGGTCATCAAAGCCAATCCGCCGCCACCATGGCAGTGGAAACAGTCGGCACCTTCCTCGGTGCAAAACAATTCATAACCAGCCATTTCTTCTTCCGTAAGCTCTTCTTCGCTGCGCAGGTAACGGTCAAATTTGCAGTCGGCTGAGACCAAACTCCGCACAAATTGGGCTATGGCTTTTTCGACATTGACAAAGGTGACCTCACGGCTACCAAAGGCTTTCTCGAACAACTCGGGATAGTCGTCGGTTTTTTGCAAATACTTGACTACTTGATTGGTGTCCGCATTGATTTCCACGGGACTCGTGACTGCCGCCAAAACCATGTCTTCCAAGGTGGCCACACCACCATTCCAGCCCAATCCAGTGCGGTTCCATGCCAAGTTAATCAGCGGCAGCATGGCATGGTGAGTGTTGGTTGGAGCACCGTATTCAAAGTTGTGTTCTTGATGATGGCAGGAGGAACAACTACGAATGCCGTCAGTTCCGTCGCGACCCGAAAGACGCGGGTCATAAAACAGTTTTTTACCCAAAGCCACACCTTCCTCGGTCATGGGATTGTCAGCAGGGATGTTGTTCTTTGTGGGGAAATAGTAAGGTTGAACCAATTCGTATGGTGTCTGTTGGTAGTGGGTTTTCTCTGGTTTGCAAGCACTTGCTATAATTGCCAGAAACCCAATCAACACCCCACAAATACCCTTTAAAGTACTCATCATCTAATCAATTAAACAATTAAACAATCAACGATTCAACAAATTTAAATCTTTAAATCTTGAATCTTTGAATTCCCAATTCTTTGCTTCACGTTTTTCCAACTCCAGAAATGTGGCTTGGGTGCGGCTTTCTGCATCACGTTTTTGAACTTTTCTGCAAGACTAATATCCTTTTCCATATTTTTATTGTTTTCATTGTCAGTAGGCTTCCCTGTTTTGAACACGTCTTTCCCATTGCCGCTGAGCAATCGTTGTGCGGTTTGGTTCTGCATGATATGGCTGCCTAATTCGTCAAAGTCAATCGTGTTGGGATTGCGGAACCAGTTGTCGATGACCATCGTCAAGTCAAGTTGGTTTTCAGTGTTCACCTTGACGGTGAAATCTATGGGCAACTCCACGATGAAGTAGTTTTGGTATAATTCGGTGCAGTCCTCGTTTTGCCCGATGCCGAGGTGGATGGCCATGGGTGCAAGACGGCCTTCTGCGTTGAGGTATTTGCCATTCAGTTTCATGTAGTGGTAGCCACCGCCCAGCATATCTGGCCAGAACATTTCCGACTCGGGCGGGTCGGTGAATAAACCTGTTTGGTTGTCGGATTCGTCTAATCCAAAAGTGAAACGGATAGCGGTGTAGTGGCCGACTTTCACAGGACTGGAATGTAATGTTTGCGATTCCGGAATGTCGGTGTCGATATAATAGACTCGGCTGACGTCAAAAGTGTCTGAAAGGCCTGTCTGATGGAGCATAATCCAATCGCCTGCCTCGTTTTTCAGCTCAATGTTGGAGAGAAACCATTGTATCTCGGTGATGAGGAACTGGTTTCCAGCTTCATTCTCGTAGCATAACGAGTCTGTAACCAACGACTTCCCATTGACTTCATAGTCAAGGATCAAGTTAATTTCAGCCTTTTCGTTGGGCTTTGTGCAAGCCGCCATCATCAAGGCGAGCACTATGACAAGGAGTCTCGGTTTCATCATCTTTTGAAATTCAGCGGCGAAGATACAAAAATTCTGCCAAAATTGTGTATTTTTGCTGCCCTAATTCGAAAAACAATGGCAGAATTCAAGATTGGCGACAAAGTGAACTTCCTCAGCACCGTGGGTGGGGGTAAGGTCACGAAAATTATAGATTCTCGTATGGTAATGGTCGAAGTGGAAGACGGCTTCGAAATTCCCACTTTAATTACGGATTTGGTGCTGGACTACCGTTCTATGCCCGCTCCGAGCAAACAACAACAAACGGTCGAAAAGGTGCAGAAAGAGGTTCAGGGACAGGAATTTCTTAAACAACAACAGGCTGAGGAAGCCCGAAAAGGTGGTCTGCGCCGCTTCGCGAAAGAGGCGGAGAAGGAAGGCATCTATATGGCTTTTGTGCCGCACGAGCAGCAGTGGCTTTTAACCGGACCATTGGATGTTGTGCTAGTCAACCACACGCCTTACGAGATGCTCTACACCTTCACCATCAAGGAGGAGGACAAATTCGTCAATGTGGACTTCGGCCAAGTCGACAAATACGAAAAAATCGTCATCGAGACCATTTCACGTGATGACCTCGAATATTGGCTCAACGGCGTGGTGCAAGCAATTTTGACGGCGGAAACCTCTGATTGTGTGTTGCTTCCGCTGAATGCGCCTTTCTCGTTGCGTCCGGGGCGTTTCTACAAGGAAGGCAGCTATCTCCCTTCGGGCATCTTGGGCGAGAAGTCGGTGATGATTTGTCTTTCTGAACTCATCGCCTTGAAACATGGCGATGGTGATTTTGCCAAAATCATGAAGGAAGGCGTTGGCTCACAAGCTCCTGCCAAGACTTTGGTGAAGCAAGAAGCACCCATCGACAAACACAAGGTTGCTCCTGGCGAGGCGATCGTTGACTTGCACATCGGCGAGTTGGTCGACAATATCTTGGGACTTTCGAGCCACGACATGTTCAAGATACAGACCGATTATTTCAAGAAGATGCTCGATAGTGCCATTGCCGCCGAATACAATAAGGTGACTTTCATCCACGGTGTGGGCAATGGCGTGCTGAAAAATGCCATCATCGAGGAGTTGAAGAACTACAAGAACACCGAAAACCGCATGGCCAGCATTGCCAAGTTCGGTGTCGGGGCTATCGATGTGATAATCACGGAGAAAGGAAAGTAAAAAACAACGCGGCCTAAAGAATTCAGGCCGCGTTTTGTTTCAATAACGACGGCTTCGTTATTAGTTTTTGTTTTCAATACTAGTGAGGTTGTACTTGCCGTCAAACATGAATACCATGTTATTGTCGAGTTCGATTTTCCAGCCGCCTTGTGGCTCTCTTTCGATTTCTTGGATGTAATTGTGGACATAATTCTTCTTCACGAAGGTGGTGATGTGTTCAGGCACGAGTTCGACGGGCACGCTCTCGTAAATGAGGGCATCCTCGCAATCGATGTTGTTCCAGTCGAAGTTGGGATAGAAGTCGATTTCGGTGTTGTCTGTGAGTTTCACCTCAATTTCGTCATCAAATTGTTGCGCACTCCGGATTTTGGCCTTGGGGAAGTGGGTGGCTACGAAAGTCTGGATTTCCGGACTGTTGAGGTAGCTTTTTCCTTCCGGAAGGACATTGAATTTGTAGTCAAGCCTGAATTCCTCGCTGTTGTCTAATTCGATTTCCCAACCGTATCCTGTCTTCTCAACCTCCACAATGGATTTATGGGGATAGTTTTCGACAACATAGGCGGCAATTTCCTTAGGCACGATACTTTCCGGAACGGTCTTGTAAATGGTCGAATTTTCGCATTTTACCTTTGTCCATTCATACTTTTGACTGAATTCAATGCTGGTTTTGTCGTCGAGTCTCACTTTGTAAAGGTGCTCCATTTTTTGACAATTTGAAATGCTGGTTTTCGGGAAATGGGTCTCAACGAACTTCACGATTTCGGGACTGATGTCCTTGTTGTCGATGACTGTGCTGACTTCCTTCACATTCCATTCTTGGTTTACGGAAGTCTTGGGCGTAGTGTCGTCGTTGTTGGCAGCTCCTAATTTTTTGCCACAGGCCGTCACAATGAGGGCTAATGCTGCTAAGGTGGCGATAATCAGTTGTTTCTTCATCTTCTTTAGTTGTTAAGTGTTATTTTGTAATATTTTGTGATCATATCGGAGAAACTCACCTTTTTTATTGAAAACGAGCTCTAGTCCATTTGTCAGCTCTACCTCAAATTTGTGTTTGCCTTTTGAAATCACATGGAGACAACAATCTGGATAGTTTTTATTCAAATGGTTGATAATCATATTGTTGAGAAAATCCGATGGAAGGCAATCGGATGGGCTGTTCACTTCGTCCCAATCACCGTTGCTGTTGAACTCGATTTTCATGCCGTTCTCGAATTGCACGGTATAGTCGGTTCTCGTCATCGTCATTTCAATCTTGACAAAACGGATGTCATAATGGTCAAAATATGTTCTGACAAAAGTTTTTGCTTTGGTCGGAAGATCTTCGAAATTAATAAAGCGATGGTTATAGTTGATTTGCAGTGGAAGGCTGAAAATCAATAAGTTAATTAATATGACTATCGCTTTATTCACCATATCGAAGGCGTATTTCGGCTGCAATAGTCCGAAATGTTTCTGAAAAAAATCTGAAATGGGGTTTTTGCTTATTTGAACCTCACGCTAAAGACATGCTGGTTCTGCACGAATTTGTAGCTGATTTCAAAACCATATTCGTTGCAAATGGCTTTTGTGATGGCGAGGCCAAGGCCCGTTGAACTACTGTTTTCGCCTTTTTTGTAGAAAGTCTGGAAAACAATACTGGCATCCAATGCTTCCTCAATTCCCGAATTTGTAACGGTTAATGTGTTGTCGTTCAATGTGATAGAGATGTATCCGCCTTTTTTGTTGTGGACGAAAGCGTTTTTCAGCAGATTGTTTACCAATGAGGAGGCCAAGGTCGGATCCATGTGGACCCTGATGTGTTGTTTCTCGACGATGTCTACCTTGATGTTAAGGTTTTCGTAGATTTCCTTGAGGTTTTCAAGTGCTTGGTTTACAATCTGGTTGATTCTAATTTCGGTTTCCCCCTTAAATTGGTGGTTATCGATTTTCGACAAGAGGAGCAATGATTTATTGAGTCGCGATATGTAGCCCAGAGTGTCCAATGTCTTTTCGATTTCGCTCAGTTGGTGTTCGGTGAGTTGGGTTTCGTCAACCAAAAGTTCGAGGCGGTTGCGACAAATGGCCAATGGGGTCTGAATCTCGTGCGAGGCATTGCCGATAAAGCTTTTCTGCGCTTCAAAAACCTGTTTCGTTTTTTCTGAGGATTCCAAAACGGCTGTTTCTATCTCCTTGAATTCCTGTGCCTTGATGTTGCTGTCGGGTTGGGGGATGCCTTCGTCGGTCTTTCGGTGCCTGAGCCAATCGGTGAGCCGATAGATGGGCTTCATGTTCCTGACAATAATGAAGCTGACGATGCTGATGATGGCCAAGAGGAGAATGATGGCGAAGGAGAAGCAACACCCCTGAAATCGACAATATGATGCGGCGCGAGAGTTTCATTGCTGCTCCAATTTGTAGCCGTAGCCGTGTACGGTCGAGATTTCAATGTTGGCTTGTGCTTCGGTGAGGCGCTTGCGCAGGTTTTTCATCTGGGCATAGATGAAGTCGTAGTTGTCGGCCTGGTCGATGTAGTCGCCCCAAACGGATTCGGCCAAGGTGCTTTTGCTGACGGCGCGTTCCGGACGGGTCATGAAGAAATGGAGAATGTCAAATTCCTTTTTCAGCAGTTCTATGGATTGCCCATTGACGAGGACTTGTCGCGTTTCGGGCAAAATCTTCACGTTGCCGAATTCGACGAAGCTCTCTCCATGTTGTTGCTTCCTTCTGAAAACGCTTTTCACGCGGGCTGAGAGCTCGGCAATGTGGAAAGGCTTGGTGAGATAGTCGTCGGCACCGAGGTCGAGGCCTGTCACCTTGTCCTCAAGCGAATCTTTTGCTGAAATGATGATGACGCCTGCTTCTTTGCGGGCGTCCTTGAGATGGCGCAACACGTCAAGCCCGTTGCCATCGGGCAGCATGATGTCCAAAAGGATGCAGTCGTAGTCGTAGAGGTCGGCTTTCATCATGGCTGTAGTAGCATTGGCGGCAGTTTCTATGATGTGGCTGTCGTCCGCCAAAGCTTGTTGCATCAGTTCTCTCAAACTGTTATCGTCCTCAATGATAAGGATTTTCATGGCCTGATGATTTGCCGTGTGTGGTGAACCCGCAGGGAATCGAACCCTGAGCTAAGGAACCGGAATCCTTTATTTTATCCATTAAACTACGGGTCCTATTTTGGGATGCAAAAATAGTAAGATTTTGGAAATTTCGTATCTTTGCCGCTTCAAAAAGCTAATATTTTAATTTAATTAACTGAATCATAATTGTTTGAGTTATGAAAAACGAGAAATTGAAGCAACAGATTATTGCCTATGCCTTGTTGGTGTTAGGTTCGGCTCTTTTTGCCGTTGGCGATGTGATGTTCGTGAATCCCTACCACTTGGCGCCTGGCGGTGTGTATGGTCTCGCCAACGTGTTCAATGCCCTGTGGGGATGGAAAATCTCCGTTGCGGGTATCTGCATGGACATTCCCCTGCTCATCATCGGCACCATCATCCTTGGTCCCAAGTTCGGCATCAAGACTATCATTTCAGTCATTCTGATCCCCGTGTTCACCTATATCCTTGAAACATGGTGGGGTTATGCACCCCTCATCCATGACGGCGCTTTCTTCGACACGGAGATGCAGTCGTCGTTGTTCTTCTTGGAAGGTGACGTTCAACGCTACTTCATGCCCGATTTCTTCCTGAATACCATCGTTTCCGGCCTCATCTATGGTGTGGCTATCGGCGTCATTTTCCGTGCCGGTGCCACTTCGGGCGGCTCCGACATCATCTCCATGATTATCCATAAATACACCAAGATCAGTCTTGGTACGCTTGTGATGGTTGTGGACAGCATTATTTCACTCACTACTTTGATTGCTTTCGAGGACATCCGCCTGCCTATCTATTCCATCCTTCTGATTTACATCGAAGGCAAGGTCATCGACCTCGTTGTGGAAGGCGTGAAGAGCTACAAGACGGCTTTCATTGTCACCGATAAAATCGAGGAGGTGCGCAACTTTATCCTCAAGGACTTGGACCGCAGCGGTACCGTGTTTGCAGGCAGTGGCCTCTATCAAGGTGCCGAGCGCAAGATGATTTACGTGACCTTGAATCGTTCTGATTTGGTGAAGTTGAAAGCCAACCTCCGTTTCCTCGACCCGAACGCTTTCGTCAACGTGATTGAAAGCTCGGAGATTATGGGTAATGGATTTAAGGCTTTGCCAACGGAGTAAAATTACTGAAACACAAATTAGTACGGGAAAGGAGTGCCATTTGGTGCTCCTTTTTTCTTATCTGTTTTAGGCTAATTTGAAAATTGGATTTTATGATTTGTATAAAAGAGATATAGTAACAGTCTCTATCTGTTCAATATCTTAATCGCAACGAAAGGGTCGATGCCTTCCCCCTTAAGCAGTTTGGTGTGTTGAGCCGTGTTCAACACACCGTCAAAGTCGAGGAATAGATACTTCTCCACGACTCACATCTTTAACAATTCATAACGGCCATACTTGCCTCCAGCCGCATTTGAAAACCGCAATCTTCGAAACACTTCTTGGGTTTTCTCAGTGTGGTGAAGATGCCCGAAAAGATGGCATTTTGGCCTTACATCCATCACACGCTTGAAAAGAGTATAGTCGCCATAATTGATGCCGTCCTGTTCATCGAGAATGCCCAATGGAGTCTGATGAGTAAGCAACACATCCGTGTCAGCAGGGATGCGGCCAAACAACTCTGGCAAGTTCCCGTCAAGGTCATCGTGTAAAAACATGGGAACTCCATAGAACTTAATGCCATCTATGCTGATGCCGTCATTGCAGAGATAATGCACATTGTCTGGCAAGCCTTCAATGTTGGCATCATACAAGCAATTATCGTGATTGCCTGCAATGAAGATCTTGTGTTTGTAAGGCAAGCCACAAAACCATTCGATGAAGTCCTTTACTTCCTCTTCTGTGCCTTCTTCAGTGATGTCGCCTGTATGCACGATTACATCGGCTTCAGGCAAATCTTTCAATTGATGATGCTTGCCGTGAGTATCAGAGATATGTAGGATTTTCATGTTTATTCCTTCGTGTTGATTAACTCTATTGGCGTTTCGTCAGTGGCATTGAGGACAGTATAACTTGGGAAAAGCGTTTTGTACGTTTCAGGCATTTCCGTGTGTATGGGAACGATACATTTCGGCTGAACATGCTCGACAATCTTTTGCAGCGATGCCACATCGGCGTGCCCGCTGGTGTGGATGTCGGGCAGTTTTTGCCTAAGCTCTGGCTTTTCCGTCAACCATTCCTTAAGGCTATTGATTTCAGGCTTGTCTTGCTCCCAGTATTGCGCCCAGATTGAGTTGGTGAGACATACTTTCGTGTCGGCAAGATACTTTTTCAGGTCACCAAGCAGTTTCGGCCTAAACAATAGCACATATTTCGAAGGATTCGTAGCCAAATCAGCCAGATCCATCTTTTTCTCCTTAGAGTACGGTCCATAGATGATGGTTTTGTCCCGCTCCATCATCATTGTGGTCAGCCTGTGGGGGTAGTAAATCATCAGGTTGGGATGGGTCTTTGCGGTGGGTATGGTCGGATGAACGCTATAGGCAAACTCCAAAACGTAGGCCGTATAGGGGTCGATGCATAACGTGCGGCCAGTTTTGAGACACGCCCTGTACAAAGCCACCAGTCTGTCAATGTTTTGGGAGGAGCACCAAACCAAGTGCGCTTTGTCCTGATAGGATGAAAAACGCTTGACAAATTCATTCTCAACGGCTCTTTCTGTCTTTTGCTTTACGCCCCTGCCCAAATTCGTGCCTTCCAAAAAGAGGTAATCCACATGCTGTGGAAGGTGTTTGTACAGGATGCCTTTCTTTCCGTGAAGCCTGATGTCGCCGCTGTAGAGCAGGTTTTGACCGCCCACCTCGAATAGAAAAGCACAAGCTCCGTATGCCGAATGGTCCACAATATACTGAGTGATTCGGAAATCTTTGAAAGTGATAACGCCGTTTTCAAAGGTGTGTATATCCAAACGTTGTGTAAGGTCTTCGCCGAAGATTCCTGACAATTCCATCAACATAGCAGTCTCATCTGAAGTAAATACCTTTGTACCAATGGGTGCTTCGTAGAGTAGTCCGTAATGGTCGCCATGATAGTGGCTGAGGAAGATGGCATCGCAGTTATTGAGCCATTTTCGTGCGTTCTCACGAATCTCCTTTTGAGTTCCAGGGGCTTGGTCGTCATAATCCAATGGTAATCCGCAGTCGATAAGGATTCTGGAATTGGGTGCCACAAGTTCCACGCAGTTCCCACCGATTTGGTGGGAACCTCTGTGGATGATAAACTTTATATTGTTTTGATTGCTATTCATGTGTGTAGTCGAACGGAAGTATATCTTTGAATTTATCGCTTATGTCTTCACCTATGTTTTTAGTTTTTCTACTGCTTTTCCCTTCTAATGCAAAACAACGAACTTGGGTTAATTTTCCTTTGAATTTAAACTTTTTTTCTTTTAAGGAACTGATAGTCTTGTCAGAATAAGATTTTGCAATTTCAATAAAGTAGCGCAAAACTGAATCATTATCTCCTTCATCACGGTCTAATTTCAAGAAATCTTTTTTATGATCAACTTCATCCGCATTGTTTGCTTTAAATTCAATCAGACAAACACGATAGAGATTCTCATCATAAATAACCATATCGAATTCGGCACTTCTTCCGTTGGGATTCTGTTTCGGATTTGTAGAAAAGTCGGAATAAGTATCTTTTGTCGGGGTCTCAACCGAGTAAAACAGATTGATTTTGTTTTCTCTACAATAGTAGTTGAATTCTTCTACAAAAGCAAAACGTAGTTCTTGTTCACTAATTCTCGTTTCTTTTGCTATTTTTTTACCACTTTCGTTGTAATAGTATGCTGGGAAAACAAGACGGCTTTCGTCTTCTGATGGAGATAATAGTAAAGTATCACTAAAGCCTTCTTTATGATTTAAATAAACTTTTTCCAATCTTGTAAACGTCTTCGTGATAATTACGTCCATCGTTTTTTTTAATTCTTCTAATTCTTCAGTTGTCATTTTATTACGCTTTTTTGTTGTTTTTCAAATTGCAAAACTAAACAAAACCTCGGTTTCCCGAGGTTGTTTTTTATTTTTCCAAAAGGTCTTGAAATTCTGGGTCTCTGACCACTTTCTTGAACTCGACCACCACGTTGGGCAACTTCACGATAGGCTGGCCGAGGCGCGTGGTAACGTTGGGGTAGTGAGCCTTCACCCATTCCACCACTTGGTTGCGGACTTCGTTGTCGAAATAGAGCCTGACTTGCAGCGGGGTCTTGATCTCGGCGGCGTTGGCAAGGGTGCTGTCCAGTTGGCCGTTCTCAATAGGATTCTCCATGGTGATGCCGAGTACGTAGGGCACGATGGCTCCGATGAGCGACCCCTTGTCGGCCTCGGGATTCACTCCCATTTCGGTGCGGATGCCAGTCACCATTTTTCCCAGGACGATCATGCCTTCGGCAAGTCCGGCGGCGCAGATGGCGTCCATTTCGGCGACCACGGCGGGGTGGTCGGTGCCCAGTTCCGGGAATCGGTTGCGGATTTTCATTTCAAGTTGGGTGCGGAAGGCGTCGATGTTGGCGCGGGCTTCCAGTTGTTGCTTTCTTTTTCTCTCCTGTTTTTTGTGTGATTTTTTGGTACTCATGGTGCGTTTGTTTTAAATATCGCCATACAATACGATTGACAGTAATGCAATCTTTACAAAGAAATTGTAAAACGTTATAATACAGAAAGATAATAGCTATAGATTTGTGTGCGTAAAGCCGTGCGTAAAAACAATAATTATTCTGAATCTCCACCCCATCGGTTAATGTTGAAGTCTTTGTTAGCCCATGGACGAAGCAATCGCTCCGTTTCCTCCATTGTCCAAAGAATTCTATCACGTTGTCCGTCTCTGCTGAGTTTGAAACAAAGATTGGCGAATTTAATCTTCTCAACACTTTCTTTGTCGTGTTCCTTAAGGTATATGAAATACGAGAGCAGTAAATCCTTCACGCGCTTGATGTCGGCTTCGCTTTCAGGGTCAATGGCTTCATAGTAAGCCCATCTGACGATGGCCAACAAGTATCTTATTTCCCAATCATTCAACTGTTTGTCTAACTTTTCTACAAGTGCATTAGCCTCCTCTCTATCCATTTCCTTGTTTTCAGTCAGCCAGCGCAGTGACTTGTTACGGGCGGACACTCTATTACAAATATAGATTGCATACCTTTTCGCCCACCTTTCTCCAATGTCAGTTGTCACAAATTCATCTTTGTCATTGGTGGCCAGTGCAACTTTGGGAAGTGCCGTCAAAGGCGTGTTCCCGTTTCTGCACTCCGGCGGTGTTAGATCAAGTGTTTGGATGGTCACAAGGTTAGGTGTCAAATCCACCAGTTGGAATCGAAGCTTTGTACCTTCAGCCTCATGCTCAAAGATGTCGTTCTTTTTCATGACAAAATCCCTATGATGAAGAAGATGGCAAGGATAATGATTACCGTGATGATGAGGTTTTTGATGAACCGGCCCGCCCTTTGTGCAAAGCTCAGATTGTCTTCTGCCTCGTCGGCACTCGTCAGATTGTTTTCGCCTTCCAGAGCGCATTTTTTGGAACAGTAGTACCTTCTGTTCCATCGAGGGCCGCCTGTGTACCCTTTTCCATCGGGAAAATATCTCCCGCACCATTCGCAATTTGCCATTTTTTTTGTTTTTAGGGTGAACCATTCTTGGATTGAAAAACCTATTGCGTTTAGCCTCCTCGAAACGAAATCAATTTGATTGTAATCTGCTGAAAAACATGGTGGTAAGAAATAAAAACAAATGTGCGTAAAGTTGTGCGTAAATAGATTTTTCCCTATTTTTGCACGCGAAAAACATGTGAATATGTCAGTAAGATTTACCTTGGAAAAGCGAACCAACAAGTTTGGCGAGTGCCCCATCAGACTCTCATGGAGTTTCGGTGGCCGGCGTTACCAAACCACCATCGGGTATTCTATCAACGAAGCTGATTGGGACGAGAAGAATAGTCTGGTGAAACCCAAAATGAAAAACCAAAACGGACAATCAGCCGACGACATCAACTTCTATATCAAGCGCATCGGACTTGTTGTAACAAGCATTGAACAGCATTTTGTAGGTAAAGAAAGGTCTATAGACACTGATACGATGAAGCACGCCATCAGAGATGCCTTGTCTAAAGACATTGCCCGACCAGAGGATATTTTGGAACGCTGCTTGGAAGGATGGGAATCTCTGCCTGAGATAAAGACTGGATATTATAAAGACGAAGGAGGAAAATGCTTTAAGCTTATCTGTGATGCTAAAGGCTACCACAATACAGACAGATACTATGTTCTCCAAGAACTTTTCGGAAGAAGAGAAAGGATGATTGTACCCGACTATTATTTCAGACCGTTGAGGGAATCAGGCCACATGTATTCTACAACAAGATACCAGAAAGTTAGCTTTGAAGAGGTGTATGGGCAGTGACCACCATCCTCAATGCAAATACTGTAAAAAAAACGGGCGGATGATTGGTCCGCCCGCGAAGTTATAAATCATGATTTTATAATGAAGTCCGTGTGATTCTTGCATTCTTTTTATCGAAGAACGTGTAATGCAGTGCAAGTTTTATATTTGAACCAGGAACACTTAACACCTTTCCATTAAAGTCAGGCACAGTCTTGCCATCTGGATCTGGCATCAGAATAGAAACATTAATGGTTTCAATTTCCCCAAGTCTACAAAGTTCCAAGAACTTTTCTCGCGCTTTTGTGTTACATAATTCAACAATGAATGTAGCATAAGCAATAGCTTGACAAATGACTTTGTCAGGACTTTCTGTATCTTTGTATTCGTCTTTTAATTCAAAAACGGTCAAAGTACTTTCTTTCCCCGCTTTTCTACGAGCCAATATGTCAATTCCACCATGCCCATCAGAATACTTTATCTCTTTGCCACTGGCTGTCAAAGGTGTTGGCATCTGGAAAAACAAATCTTTTCCGATGGTTATCGGTTGGATATTTTTCAAAGATTTTATTCTTCCTTCCCTTTTGAACAATTCATTAAGAAGCAAGTTCTCATATTTATGTTCAGGATGCCCCTGCTTTCCTGGGTCTGTCGCAAAATACTTTCGAAAAGCTTTGGCAACGTCTGAATGCCAGGAATAGCAACCAGCTTTGCATTCTTTTGGATAGCCCTTTAGATAAGCCTCGTTACTATTGTTTTTGAATTGTGTTTCGCTAATGTGTAGTTTAACAGAATCGTCTCTTCGAGAAACGCTTATTTGCCCAACACTTTGGCCTTGGTAACGAAGGTCAAAATAATTGGAATTGTCCTTTGCTCGTCCTATCGTGAAATACACTGTTAGTTTTCCCCATTTGTGAAACTTTTTGCGCCTTTCTAATATCGCTAGTTTGTTCTCGATAGTTTTTGTCATGTAATACTCGAAACGCTCTTTTCATTCCGATTCATGATCACTTAACTCCTTTTGCGTAATGCGAATTGCTTCTTCTTGTGTCATAGTGGAGTGGTTTTAAATTATGGGACAAAAGTAATCATTAAACAAACATCAACCAATTTTTTTTCATTTATATGATTGTTTGCAAGTTCTTATTATTTTGGCGTAGCTTCATCGTTACAATAATTCTTTTGATATGGTAACTCACTCCACCAAAATCAAGCAAAGCTGAAGTTTCTATGAAAATTTTGCCATGAAATAAAAAGGTTTCAAATCAATCCATTTCAAATCAAATGATTTCAAACTATTCTATTTCAAATTAATCTATTTGAAATTATTTCATTTCAAATCGTTATATTTCAAATCAAATGATTATATTTGCGGCGTGAAACTAATGATTTTGCGCTATGGATAGTCCGTTTGTTTATGGTAAAATGGCTGAAAGTGAGTTCTTTATCGATAGAGAGAAAGAAACAACCCAATTGCTTGGCAACTTCAAAAGTTTGGTGAACACGACCATCATCTCGCCGCGTCGATGGGGGAAAACCTCGCTCGTGAACAAAACCTTGGAGATGCTTGCGAAGGACAAAGGCTTTTATGCCGCCCGAATCGACATCTTCAACTGCCGCACCGAGGAGCAGTTCTACAAGACATACGTCAATGCCGTGCTGCAAGCCTCGGCCTCGAAGCTGGACGAATGGGTCGCGCTGATGAAGAAGCACATCGGTTCGGTCGGGCCGAAGATTTCACTCGGCGAGGGAAGCTCGGCATACGAGGTGACTTTCGGCCTCAACTTCAAGGAAGTACAGTATTCCGAGGACGAAATCCTCGACCTGCCGCAGCGCATCGCGGAAGAAAAAGGCAAGAAATTCGTCATCTGCATCGACGAGTTCCAAAACGTGGGCAATTACGCCGATTCGCTGGCTTTTCAGCGTAAGTTGCGCTCCCACTGGCAGTTGCACAATTCGGTGTGCTATTGCCTATACGGAAGCAAGCGCCACATGCTGCTCGACATTTTCGGCAACTACGAAATGCCCTTCTACAAATTCGGCGACCTCATGTTTCTCGACAAAATCGCCGAGGCGGACTGGATACCTTATATAACAAGGCAGTTCAAGAAAACGGGAAAGTTGATTTCCAAGGAGTTGGCCGCTGAAATCGTCCGCAAGGTGGACGCGCATCCCTATTATGTGCAGCAGCTGTCGCATCAGGTGTGGCTGCGCACGGAAGGCACTTGCACGGCTGAAATCGTTGTGACGGCACATGCCAACATCATCGACCAGATGAGGTTGCTATTCAGCAACTTGCTCGATTCGCTGACGCCCAAGCAAATCAATTTCCTCCATGCTGTGGTGGACGGCGTGGAGAATTTCTCCTCGAAAACCATCCTCGACAAGTACGAATTGGGCACTTCGGCCAACATCAAGAACCTGCGCAAGGCCATGTTGCAGCGCGACTTGATTGATGTGCTGCCCGGCAAAATCGAAATCCAAGACCCGATTTTCGCGGCTTGGTTGAAGCAACAGGTGGTATAATCAGTTTTGTGACCTTAAGACATAATCAATCGCCACAGGGAAATACGCCTGCTCCAGTTGGTGGATCTTAGCCGCCAAGGTGTCAGGCGTTTCGTTTTCGTCCAAACTGACGCGGGCTTGCAGGATAATCTCGCCGCTGTCGTACAACTCGTTGACATAATGGACAGTAATCCCAGATTGGGCTTCCTTGGCCGCCACTACGGCTTCATGCACATGCTCGCCATAGAAGCCTTTGCCGCCATATTTGGGCAACAAGGCAGGGTGGATGTTGACAATCTTTTTCGGGAAAGCCTTGACTAAGTTTTCCGGCAACTTCCAAAGGAAACCCGCCAACACGATAAGGTCGACATGAAGGTCTTGCAGCTCCTTAATGAAGGCCTCGCTCTTGAACTCCTCTTTGGTGATCATGCGCAAGGGAATCCCCAAATTCTTTGCCCGTTCAATGGAATAGGCCTTGGGATTGTTGCACACCACGTTGACGATTTCAACGTCTTTGTTGTAGGAAAAATACTCGGCAATGCGCTGTAGGTTTGTGCCATTGCCGCTGACGAATATGGATAGTTTTTTCATTCTCTGTATCTTATGGTTACGGTTTCGTTTTTGTCCAAATCGAACCACACCAAATAGCCTTCGTCCACCTTGCGGAAATCGATGGGTTTGCCTTCCACCACGATGGGTTTGGTGCAAAGCAGTGTCAGACCCTTGATGGCTTCATTGGGGTTGGTTAATTGTATGGTCTTGTTGTCGATAATCAGGTATTCGATGCTATTGAGTTTCTCGTAATAGCTGAGGTATTGTTCAATCGTGGTAGGCAGGATTTTCTTCTCGTCGCGGAAATGGGCGAGCTGGCTCAGCGCGAAATTGAATCCTGGCATGGCTACGGCTGTCCCGTTTTCATTGTACTGCCAGAATGCGCGATATGGATTGCTCCAGGCTGGATAGACATGCGTGATAAACACATTATGTTGGTCCACAAGACGTTGCAGACGTATACTGTCAAAGTAGTAATACCATTCGCGGTCTTCGTTCACCTCCAAGGTTGAGGGCGTCGACCAAAGCAGGAAGTCCTTGTCGCCATTGGGCAAAGTGGTGATTTGTCGGTTGGGCAGGGCATCGCCGAAGCCGTCGAAAGGTTGCACAAAATGACCGTCGAAGTTATGGCTTTCCATGCGGTTTTCCTCATAATAAGCGTTCCAAAGGTAGCGCACACCGTTCTTTTTCCAAAGCTCGGCGGCATATTGTGGCGAATCGGGTAGTAGACCATCGCAAACCAAGTCCTCGCGATTCTTGTCGGGACCGTTGTTGTAGCCGTGGTCAATCCAACTCTTGGTGTCGAATTGCTTTCTCATGAAACGCATGGCCTTTGGGAACTCGTCGGGGAGGGTGGTATATATCTCAGGCGAATGCAAGCAGATTTCAAATCCTTTTTTCTTAATGGTTTTCAGTAATTTATAAAACTCTTTATCCGTCTTGATGGAAGCGACAAGCTCTTTGAATAGTCCGTCGCTGGTCTTTTCGTTGGTTATGTTGTCGGGATTCCAATAGAACACACTCTTCGTGACGGGGATGTTGAAGTAACAGAAACCACCGACGGCATCTTCGGGTTTGGTAATGTTTTCATTTCCAAAGAGTACGGCACGATGCGTTCTGATGTCCGTCCAGTCGGCATGTTCGGTGAAGATGAAAGCGCTTTGGTAGCCGTCCCAGATAGGCATGAGACGGGGGAGGTCGTCCATCGCATGATTAAATAATATGATTTTCCCTTTCAAAACATCCCCCTTTTTGATCATTCGGAAGGAGATGTTTTCGAACATATCGCTTGTGTCGCTCTTCAAAGGATAATGCAACAACGGGTGGTCTCGCCAATAGTCGATATTGAAGCAGACAGTTCTGTCTTCCGTGTTGAGTTGCAACGATGAAATGCCTAAATTGTGATATGTGCTGAAGCTGAGGCTGTCGTTTTTTAACGCAAAGCCTTCCCTGTCGAGATAATAACTGCTTTGGTAATTGGTCGTATCAGTGTGTTGGTTTCTCCTGTAAACGGTTAGTTCACCCTCAGGTAAGGGCAAAACGAAAGCCAAGCGAATCAATTTTACATCTTCTTTGAAAGTGGTTTCAGTCTGTATGATGTCGGCGATAATTGAAGAATGTGGCTCCCCGTAGTAGTCAATCCAATTATACTTAAATATGGTGTTCATCACCGATGGGTCTGTAAGTGTGTCGCCATCGGTATTGATGTATTCCACAATGGGGATGAAATCAGAGATTTGTGGGTAGTAATTTGTATTGAATAAGGAATCTGCATTAAACTCAACTACAGATTGATAACTCGGCAAAACATCAGCTTTGACTTCCAACCGCGCATTATCAAAAACCAAATACTCTTGACCTTTGTTCCAAACATAGACTTTGATCTCACTACCCTGTGTGTAACTGGTAGGGAAGTTAAGGTCGAGTTGTACCTGAGACCAGTCAGCCGTGTCGTTAACATAATCCGCAAGGGGATAGGAAGACCAATAGCGGTTGCGGATAGTGTCGTCGATGCTCACCACAATATCGGCTTGGGTGTTGGTATCAGCCTTGAATAGGAAGTCGAGTTTGCAGTTGATATTTTGGTTAGGGTATTCTTTGTCCGCATTAATGCCAACCCCAAATCCATATTCATGCATGGTGTCGCAGATGCAGACGAAATTCTCCTCTATTGCGCTGCTGTCGGCCACGATATGCAGGTTAAACCACGGCGTATTCCATTCTTGGCGGTTTTCAAAGTCGTTGATGTATACCTGCGCTTTGGCCGTGAATGCGATCAATATGGCCGAAAAAAGCAGCATGGTTTTGGCGCAAAACCTCATTGTCGTTTTATTTTCTGCAAAAATAGTGTTTTGTGATGAATGCAAGTTTGTTTTCGCCAAAAAAATCCATGCCTCTATTTATATTAATAAGGTGTTTCCCAAAAGCAGGTCTGGGAGGTAAAATAAAAAGTCACCTTTTTTCTTCAAAAACATGAAAGTTTTCTGGAAAACTTTGACCAAAATGTGCCTTTTTGGACCGAAAAAAAGGTTTTTGTGTCCTAAATGCCATACTTTTCTGAAAAAATATGTGGTTTTAATAATTTGATAATCAATATAATATAAAAAAGTTTCAAAAAATTGAAAAAAAGTGTTGCGCGTAATGAAAAAAGCTGTACTTTTGCACCCGCTTTCGGAACGGAAGAGGGGACGGACGAGGGGACTTCGGGAGCGTGAAAGTTCATTGAAAGTCTGAGGCCAGCACAAGACCGGCGCGGCGGGAGCCGCGCTAGGGATAGGAA
>Ga0247611_10002808_pt1 | contig 27046 bp, 35 predicted proteins | sample 177DNAGHGhighgp2_FD_192422 | JGI IMG/M metagenome (GOLD analysis project Ga0247611, IMG submission 192422) | Sheep rumen microbial communities from Palmerston North, Manawatu-Wanganui, New Zealand - 1770 DNA GHGhigh gp2 | ecosystem: Host-associated > Mammals > Digestive system > Stomach > Rumen... | reverse complement strand
AAGCACCAGCACTCCGGGTCGTGTACGAAACCGGTATAGTCGTCATACCGACGAGCGGGCCGATAAAACTCAATGTACTGATGTTCTTCAAACGTAAACTTTCTTGCGTAAATCTTTGTGCCGTCATCGCTGTAAACAGCTTCCCGGGTTTCAGGTTCACACCCACACAGTAACAGTGCGGTAAAAATTGCAATAACTAACTTTTTCATTTCCTCTTTATTTTCTTATGGTTTTCAAGTTTTCTTTCATAGTCAGGGTCGTTTTCATCGGGCATCCCACAAAACTGTTTTCCGTCCTTTGCAAAGGTAGCTATCTGACTGACTTCTTCAAGGAGCTCGGGGAATTCAGCCTCTTCTTCTTTCATTATCCTTTTAAGTGCTTCCCTCTCCTTGTTGCGGAAGGACTTGTGGGATGCCACCTTGTCCTTCTTCTCGCTTTCAGCGTGTGCCCACCCTGTATAAGCATTCTTCTTGTAACTTTTTCCCATAGCTATATAATGTATTACAAATATCGTGCCAAACTGATTACTTGTGATGATTTTTCAAATTCTCCACCCAATCCTGATTTGCAAGGTACCAATCAACTGTTTTTTTCACGCAATCAACCATATCGTTCTCAGCACCTCTCCAGCCAAGTTCAGCCTTAATCTTGTCAGTATTTATTGAGTATCTGAAATCGTGTCCTGGGCGGGCGTTTGTTACATACTTGATACGCCCCCTAACTTCATCACGGTCAATTCCTTTCCTCATCCAGAGTGTTTCAATAATCATATTTATCAGGTCTATGTTTCTGCACTCGTTTCCAGACCCGATGTTGTACGCTTCGCCAGGAACACCCTTCTCAAATACGGTCATGGCGGCTGATACAATGTCATCCGTGTAAATCCATTCCCTGACCTGCTCGCCTTTGTCATAGACGATAATCGGTTCATTGTTTAGGATTCGTTGAATTGTGGCCGGTACCAACTTCTCCGTCATTTGTGCTGGACCTATAGCGTTGCAGCAGTGGCTGATTACCACCGGGAGCTTGAAAGTCTTCCAGTATGCCTTAACTAGAAGGTCGCCGCATGCTTTTGATGCCGAATATGGGCTGGACGGGTCAAGTTTGTTCTCCTCGGTAAAGCTCTCTCCGTCCTTATCCAGGAAACCGAAAACCTCGTCGGTGGAGAAATAGTAGAACTTGTGACCAGGCTCGTTTCCCCAATGCTTCCTGGCCTCTTCAAGTAAATTGAACGTACCCACGATGTTCGTTTCAATGAAAGGTCTCGGTCCTGTGATTGAATTATCTACGTGGGATTCTGCGGCAAGATGAATGACATCGGTTATGCCGTATTCATCAAAAGCCCATTTAACGTCTTCTGGGTCACGAATGTCATAACGAGCCCATTGGTAATTGTTGGTTACTGGTATTTGAATGTCCTTTAGGTTATCTGGATTGCCCGCATATGTCTGGCAGTCCATATTAACTATGAACCAGTCCTTATGTTCATTGACCAGGTGCCTTACGATGTGGCTACCAATAAAGCCGAGTCCTCCGGTAACGAGGATTCTTTTTGCGTATTCCTTTTCCATAATGTATATTCTATACCATTAATATACAGAAAAAACCCGAGATATCAAAATCCCGGGTTCTTTTTATAGACCATGTTCTTCTTTGTATTTTTCAAGTCGGCTCTTTTCCTTCTTCGGCTCATGTTCCTGGTAGTAGTATTCAGCAACCTTCATACCTTTCTTGTAAAGCATATCAATCAATTGGTTCGTCCTATTGATGAAGCGTTGTTTGACCTCTTCGTAAAACTTTCTTCCATCCTGCGTTCGGTTTCGTTTCATGTTCATCACTTCCGCAGCATAAAACCAAACTTCCGTATCTGATGGAACCTTGCTCACGTCGGCAAGCAACTCCTTGAACCGTTCTATCTGGTAATAAAGCTCAGTTTTCGGGTAATCAGCCTTGAAGTTTTCCCTTTTACTGTCAAAGGCCATGAGGTCACCATAGATTGCTTCTGCCCTCGCATTCCTTTCGGTCGTCTCCCATAGTCCGTAAAACAGGAAATTCAGGGCCTTGAACTGTTCCAGATATTTCTTGTATGTTATATTCTGAAGCCATGCGTTTATCGGGTCCGGCCTCATTGACCTTGCAACAGTAAAATGTGGGTTTTCGTTCTTTCTCCTGGACATGCTGAACAGGGTCGTGTTGTTCAACTCCTCATCACTAAAGCGGTCTTGCCTGTTTGTCTTTGCCCGAAGTTGCGTCTTGTTATGGTTCAACTCATGGTAAATGGCTGAAACCAAACCACGCTCCTGAAGCTCGAAGTTAATTGCAGGAACCGTGAGGTCAATCTTACTTCTAAATACGCGCATCTTTGGCTTCAAATACTGACTATACTCCGGACCACTGTACGATGCCCCTCCGGTGTTTCGGTCACCATGAGAAAATCCTGCTATGACAGCTGGAGTGGCGACGTAGTTTTCAATCGTGACGTTAAGTTCGAAATATTCTGCAATGTCAAGCTGCCTGGTGATTTTGTTTGGGACGGTAAATTCATAGACGGCATAGGTTCCAACCGGGGTATTTGAATTTCCCTGGCCGAATGTTCCGGAATCAACCGGAGGGTCATTATCCACCTGAATTCTCTCCCACTCGTGTTTGATGTAGTCGACGATTTCGCGGATTACGTCCTCCTTACCAGCCATGATGCTTCCCATCGCCTCGCTTACGGACTCGTTCACGACGGAACGGACCGTACGCTTGACCACTTCGACTAAATCACTTCTATTGAGTTTTATGATATTCATAAACAACGGCTATTTTATCATAAATAGCTCGTTTAAGTGGTTTAGTAGAGGTAAAAGTCCCTTGCTATCGCAACAGAGGCATAATCTACCTTGATGCCGACAAAGTCATACTCTTTCCCTGCAATTGAGAGTCTGTCACACAGCTGATAGCCGGTAACGTCTTTATCAAGGTTTTCAGACGAATACATTACGATGACGTGGCCATACTCAGGGGTAAGCTCGTCACGATATTTGATGAGCTTTAGATACGCGTCGTCCCTGTCCTTGCAGATGATAAAGTTGTCCCCCGGTTCAGGAACTATCTGAATTGGCTTCTTGTTAATGGTGATGGTCTTGTCGTAAATGTATATGTTCTTGGAATCTGTCATGTCAGTCAGTTAAAACACCATTCTCAGGACCGGCGGTGTTGAACTTCTCGTCAAACTCTTCGTCGGACATGAACAGGTAGGTGAAACAATCAACGAGCTTCTTCACGAGCAGGACCAGGAGCGGGATGATACCGATTACGATTGGGCTGAGGAAGATACCGACCAGGCACCAGATAAGGTAATTCTTACCGGCTTCCTTGTCATTCAGGTAAAACTTGTGAAATCCCCACTCTCCGAGGAAAAACGCCAAAAGCGCTGCAATAATCTTGTTCTTCATAAACTAAACGTATTATATCTTATTTTTAATAAGATACGCTTTTAAATTGAAACAGTCAAGGCAACCCTTATCGGTTCGTCCCCGTATTTTATGTCCGGCAGAATGGTTTCCATACAGGCTGGAACCCGGATGTTTATCTCCCCGTCTGTCGTCCAGAACTCCCTTCCGTTGGATACGTGCTTCGTTGGCCGTTCATTGGTCAGATACTTGCCAAGAGACCAGTCCGACACGAAATACCATAGTTTGGTTCCGTTTCCGCCGGGTTCAAAGGAGTCCTCAAACATGTCCCTGACAACCAACAGGTTGACAAGTGCCTCCTTTGACATCTCGTTATACATCTTCTCTCTTTGTTTAAGGTCGGTGATGATATCCGCAACCTTCTGGTCATCACTCTTTTCCATCTCTCTTTTTTCTATATTCGTTCAACAAGTTCTTTATGTCCGCGTAGGAACCTTCCGGCATCGGGACATACAATCCGAGCGTCCTTTCCCATGCGTATTTCTTTTTCCTTTCGTAATACTCTTCCTTTGTAATCTTCTTGGTAAGGTAGTCGTTCCTGATTGTCTTGTATGTCAGGTTGTCCTCCAGCCGGTAGTCAATCTGTTCATAGTCATAGACATGGACATCAAGGCCTTTCAGGTGGGCCTCCATGAGCTCCAGTATCCTGTCCCGGTCTCCTCCACCCTCGTACTCCGAGCTTCCAATGACTGTCGTGGCTATCTTGCTCGTCGGGAACGTTTTCGCAATCAAATCCAGACAACTTGCAAGTGCCTGATAATCAACAGTGTCTGGCACCTTATCCGGTCTGTATCTCCCGCGGCTGATATAGCATAGGGCAAACAGCGGACCGTCTGGCTTTCCTCTTACCACGCGAACAGTTCCAAGCTTTTTCGGGTCACCGTACGCGGTCTCTTTGTTACACTTTGCCACGTTCTTGAAACTGACAGCGACCTTGTGAGGAAACCCGTTGCCCATAGTGTTCATGATGTTAAGACCTACGAGCACAACGTCATAGTCCTTTACATCATAAATCAGGTCCTTGTCTTCAATTATCGTCATTCTTTATTATTTTTCGGTATCATAAAGACACCCACAGGGCCCATTAAACTCATTCTCTTTCAGGAGTTTTGCAGTCTTGTAGGAGACGTAATCTTCAGTAATCATAGTTAACCGTTACTAAATTTACTGTGGAACCATTTATACGCCTTATCAATGGCTTCTTCTGGCGTAGAGCCGCAAAAATCATCTAAGCAATCTCCCTCCGAGCAATGAATCCATGTTACGTGCCACGTTCCATCAAAATGATAGAGGTTAGGCGTATATCCCCAGTCATCTAATATTTCATATAGTGAATTTATATGCGGTAATTTTTGAAATTTTTCTAATGCTGTCATAATCTATTCATTTTTATACGTTTTCAATTAAATCGTTTTTATTAACCGATGGCAATTGGGGCTGTAGTGGTTTACCGAAGTTCATTTGCCCCAACCAAATCACACCTGTAAACAAAACTTTGAGGCGTTCTTTAAATGAAAGTTTATAGCATGTTATGGATACATTTCCAACCTTTTGTGCGTGTAAAGGAATATATTCCGGTTGTCCTTCGCCGTAGACTACGTTACACCCTTCAAATTTTACATTTTTCATGCTTTATTCAGTTTTATACATACCTTCTGTTGCTTCAAGAGCAAGACCCTTCTCAATCAGACCACGATAATCAAGGTGATGAGCATTATAAAAGTCTTGAAGAAACATCATAACAGTATTTTCTTCCTCTTCCTTCTCTTCCTCAGTCATGGAGGACATTGGACGGAGATATACCTTTACATCATCAAGGCCCAGTCCGTTAATTGACATGAGTTCGTTACTCTCAGTACTGGCGATAACATCCAGAAACGGCATCGTAACCTTTCCAGCAAAACAGATAAACGGTCTGTATGGCTGTCTCGCGGATAAATCCTTATATAGTAATTCTTTATCTTCCTGTGTCATAATTAAATCTTTTTAGAATATGAATTGAACGGGCATTCCAAACAAGGATATGGAACCACTTCATCCATTACGTTATGTCCGGGTTTTTTATCCAATATTTCACAATGAGCAATGTACTTGTCTAATGGCATCGGAAAATCAAGCCAGTAGTGTTCACAAGTTCTGCATAAATCTTTCTCTTGGCGCTCTTCTCGTGTCATAGCTCTTTGATTTTTATGGGAACGAAGACATCATAACCGTCATCGTCCTGGAAATGGTTGATATCCTCATCGTAGGTGCAGCCGAACTTGGTGCGCCTATAAGTAAAAACTTTGCCATTCCACACCGCTTCGCTTGCGTTCCGGCAGTTTCCAATGTAGGTCTCTCCAATGACTAACTTGTCCTTCGGAATGGCCCCGCAACGGATAAAGTTAGGGATTACATACTTGTCGTACAGCTCCTTGTCAAGAATCGGCGGTTCGGGTATGTGTTCTTCATTGAATGGCCCCATCTCTTCCAACCACTTGATAATGTTTGGAATACGGTTCTCCCTCTCTTTCCGGAGCTTGTCGTTTATTTTCTGTATGTCTTCCTGTGTCATAACCTATTCAAGATTAATATATTCAAAGTCCGGCCTGTTCCACGGATAATTGTTGTCCACCCAGGTCCTTTTCTCTATCGTTATCCTATTTGACGGGTGCTCTGGCGGGTAATAGATGTCCCCGTAAACCGCAACCGGCATATCATTCGGGTATTTCAATAATCCCCTAACAAGTTCTCCTACTGTCATGGTCTGTGTTCTTCTTTTCTTCGTTATCCGGATTCCACGGACAAGTCTTCGGGTCGTAATCATAACCCTCCTGTGGCATAGAACAGTGGTAGTTATGCCAACAATCTTCGCAACCTGGAAACATTTTACTCATATCTTAATCCTCCTTAAATTCGGGTATCGGCATCTTTGGCCAATAATTTAAGCATCTCTTTCTTTTGCTTGGCGGTTAGTCCTTCAAAAATATCCTCAACCTTGCTCTTCTTCTTTTCGGTCGGTGCGCTTTTTTTGTTCGTTACCTTTTTATAGTTCTTTTCAACATATTCAAGTACACCCATAATCTTCAGCCATTTCTGCGCGTGTTCGTCTTTAAAAGGGTTGAACCTCTTAAGTTTGCATGCTCTGATATACTCGTCGGCGAAATTAGTGTCCAGATTTTTAAGTGCGAGATAAGTGAAACCGTCCCTTCTTGTTGTGTTACTCTGGCGAACGTTGTCAATCTGCTCGCCAAAACACTCACTTCTTGTTACTGTTCCAACGCTACCGTCACTATAAAAAGTTCCTTCTATAACATACTCCATTCGGTCAATAGATATCTTTGCTGTAAAAGTGAGGCTCGGGGAAATGTACTGGTTGTCTTTTCCTCCATAATATACAGATGAATATACGACATCACCAATGGACAATTCCTCGCCATCAACAGAAACAAAGTCAATGTCCTCTTCAAAACTATGCTTGTTTTCTGTTTCAGCAATAAAATCCTCCGTCAGCCAGTTATGATACTGAAGATATTCATCGCAATACGCATCAAGGGAATAAAGGATTTTTTCTCCGCCCTTATCAATGACGTATTTAAGGCCCTTCACCCGGTATTCCTTTGGCGAGAAGTCCCTATTATAATTCAAAAGTGCTCTGTTGTCCCAAGACGGTTCCTTTATGAGCATCACCTTATCACCAACGCTGTACTTAAATTCAACTGTTTTCATACGTCCTCTTCTTTAAATTCTGGTATTGGCATCCAAGCGACTATTCCGTGAACAACCTGGGGCTGATAACCACCACGCTGCTCGGACCTCCACTTTCCGTTCCTCGTCCAATCAACACTCGGGCCATACAATGAATCCCAGACCAGAACCCGGTCACTTGCAGTCCATTCGTGGTGCCCCTGCAGGTTGTCGGATTCATACTTATGCTCTTCCGGCATCCGTTCGATACACTTAATCCAATTCATATCACTTCTCGTTATTTTCTATCCAGTTTTCGCATTTCTAATCCACACTGGTACAGTCTTTCTTACCTGAACCGTCTGAACCACCCCATCCGTAAATTGCGAGTGGTTTGGCTACATAATCGCTGTCAATGATGCAAAGCTCGGCATCCGGATTAAACTCTAACAAATCTTTTACTTTCATAGTATGGTCTTATAATGTTTAATGATTTTATTAAGCTCTCTCCATCTGAGCCGTTTTGTCTTATCTGCAGTAAGTTCTATCTGAGTAAGCTCTTCTTCCGCCATTTTGAGCTTCTTTTCAATATCAAACTTCTCATTGAATTCTTCTTTTGTCATATTACTTATCCTTTTTTGTATTCTTCCAGTGCCTTTCTCTGGGCCTTTGTCAGCTTGGTCGGCACATCATATTCAATGAACACGACATAATCACCGTCGGAGCCCATTCTTCTGTTTGTTGGATAACCGCCGCCGCTCTTCGTGAACCGTTCTCCTGGTTGTGTGCATTCCCTGAGATTGATGGTCCAGTCCTTTCCATTCGGACACTTCACCGTAACCTTTGAACCGAGCAGGGCATCAACGAAATTGACTTTCTCCGTATGATAGATGTTTATATCATTGTCCTGAGTCTGGAAATATCCTGGAATATCTTGCCTGACGGTTACATGTAACAGGAGGTCACCATTCTGCCATCCGGGACTTCCAGCGCCACCCATTCCGTTGTAAAGTACTGACATTCCGTCTCTTAAGCCGCCAGGGAGTGTCAGTTTCATTGTCTCTTCCTTTTCAATAAAGCCTGTACCGTTACACTTCTTGCAAGGGTGGTCAATCTGCTTACCGGTACCGTGACAATGCGAGCAAGGACTCTGGAACATCGTAAACGCATTGCCCTGTCTCTGCGTCTTCGTTTCCATACCGGTTCCGTGACAGTAAGGGCATTCGTGCTCATGTCCGTCCGCGCTACCAGTCCCCTTGCAATCCGGGCACTCAACTTTCTTCTTGACAGTTACTTCTTTTTCCAGACCAATTTTTAGTGACTCTGCGAAAGTAATTGTTACATAAGCATTTACATCTTCTCCTGGGTGTCCGCTTGGTCTTCCGTTCGCACCATGATTTCTGAACCCTCCGAAAAAGTCCCCGAAACCACCTTGTTGCGCTCTACGGAACATCTCAGCGAACGGGTCAAATCCACCGCCGCCCATGTCCTGCCACTGTTCGTCCATTCCGGAATCATACTGCTTGCGCTTCTCCTCGTCGCCAAGAACAGTATGGGCTTCATTTATCTTTTTGAACTCTTCTTCTGCCTTCTTCTTCTCTTCATCCGTACCATTAACCCATCTATCCGGGTGCCACTTCAAAGATAACTTATGAAAAGCTGCCCGAATCTGGTCTTGTGTTGCATTTTCAGGGACCCCAAGTGTCTTATAATATCCTTTGTTGTCCATTACTTAATCTCCTTTGTCTGTATATACTACAAAAACCGTGCCAAACTTTGAAAAATCTGCATTATTTCAAAGGTGATGAAATTATGCAAATCAATTGAAATTATGCACTTATTATTATAATACAAAAATCTTGGGACTAAAGCAAGCATCATTTCTTGGTCCTAATACTATTTATCGATGGAATAATAGAATAGATAGATGCCTCAAAATATTAAGATAAACAATGTCCGTAGCCTTGATGCTAAAGTCCTCCTTGACGAGTATTACGATTTTATGCTGTACAAGGGGGAAGCATATGGTGGTGGTTCTGGCGATGAATGTCTTGCGGCTGATTTCAGTAAATTCAATATCGGAGAGTCCGGGAAAATATATTCGTTAAGTTCCTGGACCGGAGCTACTTGCAATGAAATTGACCTTGATGATATCGGTTTGACCGGCATTGACAACGGTTTCATCAAGTTCAGGAAAGACATGATATCAAATTATGATTTCTTGAATATCCTGACCGGTTCAACATATCACATAGACTCGGGTGATACGAGGTTTTTCCTTTCTCCAGTAACCGGAAACACACTGGAATACATCTATCCAATGAGCGCTGTTACCGATGATGAAGGAAATGTTGAATATCTTTCATTTAATGGTGGCTTCTATCAAGGGTTCTATAAACTACACGGATTTGATTATCAGACACTTCCAACAAAACTTGATTACGGTTGGACATTTAACTTCAATCTGAGGCCAAGGTGTGATTACGAAACTTTACCCGGCACCATCAACCACAAGCATCCGGAAAACGAGGGAATGTTCTTCTATATGGGTACAAGGGCGGAGAACAAATTCTGGGAATACTACCCGAACAGTTCTGGCGCGATGGAAGAGTTCAGGGTGAAGGATGCCGATTCGGAAGGGTACATCAGCAACGAATGTGACGAGGGTGAGGTCTATGACATCTACCACAACAATGTCGCCAACTCAGAGTATCTCCAGGACGAACTGCCGGAGAAACCAGAACCGGGATACTTCCTTGACGGTTATGCTGCAAGTGCCATAACCACGGATTGCCCTTGTATTCAGGAACTTATGGCCAAGGACTGCCAATTCTTCCCTCTTGATTACTTCCAGGACGATTACTATTATTTCACCGATAAGGTTGCAAGCCCGTACAAGTATGAAGGAAACTATACAAGGCAGACCGTAACATACCAGGAGGTCGTTGAGGAGGTAAAGAAAAGCGGCTGTGGCTGTTCACCGAGAAGTGTCGTAAAGAAAACGATTACAAAGACTTACACGCTTCCGAAGACTTCAAAGTGTGGTTGCCTCCCTATTGAGCAGAACAACTATGCCGAGGTTTGCAAGACATGTGAGGACTACTTCGCCGACGCTTATTATAATGACCAGTGCTACCACGGCCCGAAGGCAATAGAACCAGACTTCTTTATGGAGGATGTCAAGATTAACGAGAACGGCGACGGCATAACTGATTCCATCGGCCACCTTTTCAACAGGACCGGCTACTTTGAGATTACGACCGACAACAAGTTCCTCTTCTTCAATCACACGAAGACTGGTTTCACTACCTGCAACTGGACTGAGGGTGCGGCTGTAACATTCACTGGCAGAACCAATTGGAGCAATGCCAACTACTTTGTGTTGATGAACCGTACTTGTACCGGCTACACGACTTGCACAATACAGAAATACAATGAGGCCCACGAAAAGCCTTACGACATCTACAAAGACATCAAGAACAACGCATTCGGACTTAGGATAACCAAGGATGGAGCCATCGGTTATCGCTACGGCGTGCTTGACTGCGAAACATCAGCCGCAAACCACTATTCCGTTGTGGAGGAATACAGTAAGCCCGGAATGGTGAAATGTGGCGAATGGAGCGACATCACCGTCAAGATTGCGGTTCTTAACCCGAACTATTCACAGATTCAGAAGTCGTTCCAATTTAAAGGACTTTTCAGTGGGATTACCATTTGCGAAAATACTGGCGTAACTGGTACTCATAGAATAAAAATATATGTTTATGTGAACGGATATCTTAAACTTGTTTCAAAAGAGCTTCCGGAATTTGCTTTCAGGGAACTTGACGATGTATATCAGAAGCAGGAGGGTGTTCCGTTCAGTATTTCCCTTGGTGGTGGAACACAGGGACTTATGGAAACCATCGGCCCGGACTACATGAACTCCAGCCGATACATACTACCGTTGGAACGAGATTTCTGCGGTTCCTTCAATGGGGACATCAAGTCTTTCAAAATGTATGACTGTCTCCTTAACTATTCCACAATCAGGGACTATTTATCTAAAAATAACTAAAGGAGAAATATTATAACAAATGGCTGAAATAGTACCTAATAGAGTGCCTTGCGGTAAGAAACCGACACCTACTCCGACCCCGAAGCCGGAACCAACGCCTGTTACGCTGTGCGACCTCACTGGTGTCAAATACTTCAAGCTCCAAAGTGACATTCCTGGCGATTATACAAAGAACTGCGGCCTTCTCGGCAATGAAATAGATGAAAATTTCTATTTCCTTCGAAGTATGGACATCAAGACCGCTTACACAATTGACGAAGAGGATAAGAAAATCCTTGTCCTTGAAAGAGTTAACTGCGGTCGTGATATAAAGGTTGACATCACTGATATTGAGGAGCCTTATCAGTTTGATTTTAAAGACGGATATATCACCATAACATTCCCTGACGGACACGAACAGAGAATGGGTAAGTTCCTCGTTGAAGGCGATAACATTAGGGTTGTCACCGACGCTTCAATCAATGGTGATGGTTCTTACAGGAATCCACTCAGCCTGGATATGGCTTATCGTACCGGAACTTATATGCCAGCCGACTTTTTTGCCGACCTTACTTGCCCGGAAGAAACAATCAACCAGTTTGAAAATATTGGAAATGGTCACGCAATCGTAACGAAGGAGAACGCAAGCCGATTCGGTGCCCTTTACACGTTAAGGCAGGCAATGGCAATAAACTCGGCTCTTGAAAAAGAAGGCCGTGGGTGGAGAGTCCCTTCAAAGGAAGATTGGGCTAAGCTTCTTAATTGGGCAGAACTTGACCCGTCACCTTGCGAGAACTGCGGCGAACTTCCAAAGAACTATAATCACGACACTGATAAATCAGGAAACTTCGGATGTACTGCCGGTGCTCGCCTTAAGGCCACAACCCTTTGGGAAAACAAAGAAAAGAATACCGATGATTTCGGATTCTCAATCTATCCTGTCGGTATATGCCCGGAAGATTACAATTCAGCCGAACCTACCCAGTTTGGTTTTACCGGTCTTTATAAAGTAGCTTCATTCTGGACTTCAAGTGAGAAAGACGGGGAAGGATATGTCCGTACATTCTCCTATGGTCATGACGACGTGGCTCAATATACTGAATCTCCGGTAAGAAGGCTTTCAATTCGCCTTGTAAGGGACATTGACGATGACTTTGATGTTCAGGAAAGCGCTGAAATCCTTGGCAATTATGTACCTGTCGTCCTTACTACCGACGGAACCCAGCAGTGGACGCAGTTCAACATTGATTTCACCAATTACGACGGTTATAATTCAAACGAGGTCACTGTTCCTGATGCATGGAAAGAAATTGACACCGACATTCCGACAATAATCTTCTATGAATTCTTTGATGAAGGTGGTTTACGTGGATATAGGGAAATTGACGAATATGATATGCCGTCAACCGCATCCCCTGTTTTCCATGAGTCAGTAGAAGAAGCTTTGGAAAAGGATGACCCTGACCAGTATATCGCTGTCAAGGAAATCATTATCCTTGACGTAACTTCAGAGCCTAAGTTCTATTTCAATGCTTGGGACGGAAATAGGTGGCACAAGAAGATGATGCGTGAGGGTGAATCTGTTGTTCTCATCAATGAAGACGCTGAAACTCAATGTGATATAGCCGGGACGCCTTATGTAACCAGCACCAATACAAATCATGAATGGCGCGTTTACATGAATCCTCAGACTGGGCTTGACGAACTTATTGATGTCGCCGAGTCCGTCAAGGATGAAATGAATAAGGAGTTCAAGGAAATATGGGAATACCTTTCTGGACTTACCGATGACGTTAACAACCTTAGCGGTTTCGTCAGCGACATGTATGATGAAATGCAAAGCGGTTTTACGAGTGCCTTTACTGAGATTGAAAACCTCCAGGAGGAACTTGATAGGGTTGAGGAATCTGTAGGTCTTGACAATGATGGTAACTACATTGTACCTGAAAGTGGACTTACCTCAGATAGCTCATCTGTAATGGAGGCTATTGCAATCCTTGACGAAGCCGTTCTTGAAAACCGTGAAGACATCGTGGTTCTCTCTGGCGTGGTTGAAGAAATGAAAGACCAGCAAGACCAGATGCAGGAAGAGATTGACAACATAGAAGCTGCTGTCGGTCTTTCATCCGGAGGAACTTATATTCCTCAATCTGGCACTACCTATCTGGATGACGCTGAAACACTGCAAGAAGAATTTGTTATCCTTGACGAGGTTGTCGCTTCCGCAATGACTGAAATTGAAGAACTTAAGAAGAAGACCATTGAACCTCTTGACAATTCAATCGTTGTTGAAGTCTCTGGCTATACTACTTATGTGGGCGTACAGCTTGACCCGGAGGATGAACATATTAAACTCGGTGACAACGGTCTCTGGTTTGACGGTGACTTTGGTGAGGCTACCCCGGACGAATACATGCCGGAAGGAAATTAACAAAGAACCAATAAATTATTAAACCGCAGGTGTTTTTGACAACGCTTGCGGTTTTTCTTACTATTTATACATAAAATAAATCCAAGAGAAATGAAAAACAGATTACAATTTAACCGTATTCCTACTATCTTCTCAGGCGAAACCAGAACCCAGGGTGGTGAAGAGGTTTGGGTCAGCGGAAGAGAGCAGGCAAAAGAAGCCCTTGAAAATTATATTAGAAGGGGCAGTTTCATCCCTCTGATTGGTGAACCTATTGCTGTTCGTTATACCGACGACAAGGGCGACAGGCAGACAATGCTCGCTATCGGCAAATCAACCGGCACGAGTCTTGATATGGTTAACCAGAGAGAGTACCACATTATAGACACGGCTGGTCTTCAGGAAGAAATTGATGTAGCAGTTGAAATGGCTGACGAAGCCATTGAACTTGCATCTGCTGCAACCAAGGACACAACCGACTATCTCATTATTCTTAAAAACATGATAATGAGCGGCATCGGTCTTAGCGACGGCACTTATTTTGACAACAATGGACGTTGGGATAGAGACCCTTCACAGGTTGGCCTTTACGACCAAGACAAGGTAAACGGAACTTTCTATCTCCGAGAAGCGGAATCCTTTATGGATGCCGACAAGAAACTTGACGCTGCCATTGTTGGAACTAATGCATGGTTTAACGGCAGATGCGATGACATCCAGGGTCAGCTCAACGATGAAAAAGGTTACAGAAAAGCACTTAAGCTTGTCAAGATTAACAACGACAAGTTTGAGGAGCTTGGCATTGGTGACGATGTAAGGGATGCTTATTTCCTTACCCATCACAAACCGAACAGCACAGAACCTTATGAAGACCCACAAGAAGGTGATGTAATCATAAAGGTATATAAAGAAACCGTTACTTGGGATGACCTTGCAAACTTCTCAGGTATTACAGAATCATACTTTAAGAATATTATTGAAGCTGAAGGACTTAAAGACTATGGTACCTATGACCACGAAAGGGCCCACGACAGTGTTAACTTCAAAGACGCTTTTGACGCTTTCACAGCTGATGAACTGCTTGACAAGGCCATCTCAGAACTTTCAGCCAATACCATAGCAGCTGACCAAGCCGTTAAGGAAGAACTCAATGACAAGATTGATGAACTTTCAGCTAATACCATGGCAGCTGACCAGGAACTTGCCGACAGAATCTCTGAGCTTGAAGGCAATAAGGTTCTTGGCGTAAGTGCAATAACTACCGAACAGCTTGAAAACGGTGACACAAGGGTTTCACTTGTTATCAACGAAGAAGACGACAAGGTTCTCAGCCAGAATACACTTGGTCTTAAAGCAAAGGTCACCCTTGACTACGTTTCTGCTGACAAGAAGATTTACCTCAAAGGAAAGAACGACATTGTAATCAGTGAAATTGACGCTACTGATTTTATTAAGGACGGTATGCTTGACTCTGCGAACGTCATTGTCGCAACCGAGGAAGACCACGAACAGTACCCTGAACTCATCCCAGGAAAAACTTATATCAAACTCCTTTTCAATACGGATGCTGAGCAACCTGGTAAAGCAAACCCCGTGTTCATTTCTGCAGATGACCTTGTAGACATTTACACAGTTAATCCTTACTCAGGCGGGACTTCAATGAAAATTGAAGATTATCTTATTACTCTTGTTATTGACAATGCTGAAGGAGATGGCACAGGCCTGGCTAGCTGGGCATATGCTAGTAGTATAAGCGCCGTCACAAACAATATCATCAAAGCGGCAGGACTTACGGCTCCGGGCGAAGAGGGTAAGTACCCAGGACACTCTGGCGTAACTTGCTATTACATCAGCGCAGCAACATCACTTGACAATGCAGATGTTATACTTGATAACGCTCTTTGGGCTACAAGTGGTCTAAATGCTGACGTTAGCAATAGAGTTGATGAACTTTCTGCTGTAACAAGAGAATTCTCAGCCCATACTGTTGAAGCACTTTCCGCTCTTTCTAATAGCGTTGACGAAAGAATTGAAAGTGGGATTACCATTATCTCCGGTGTTGTTGAGAATTATGTTGAGGAAATGCTTAGTGGGCTCAACTTTGATGAGATTTACGAATATGTTGACGATTCAGTAGAAGCTCTATCCGGTGCTCTTCTTGATTATATTATTGACAATGAGGAAGTTACCGCAGCGGCCTTAAATGACCTCAACAAGAGAACTCGCTATTTCGAAACCCATTATACCGGTGAGTATATACCTATAACCAATTATACCATAGCCTGTGGAACCACAGAGGAAGAACTCTTGCTTGATGAAAATGACAGCATTAATGAAGCGTTCGGCAAGATTCAAAAGCAAATAGTTGACAACGAAGAGAGTGTGGCGGCTGGTCTTAATGACCTTAATGAAAGAGTTCAAGAGAATTCAGAAGCGATTGCCAGAGCCACAGGTGTAACCGCGCTCAGCGCCGCTGTCATGAGTTTTTCGTCGGCAACCAATAACAAGTTTAACATCATATCCGGAGACGTTATTAACAACAGAACTGACATCAATATCCTCAGTGGAATGATTGGAAACGCATCCGCACAAACAAGCGGTGTTCTTACAATTAACGCTAATGGTGTTGAGCAAGGTAAATACTCACCTTCTGCTAGCACGACCATTGACCTTGAAATTATTCAGGAAGTTACTGGTGCCGATGTTCTTCTTACTGGATATGAACTATCAAGTGGAACGACCGAAGAAGAACTTGCGGTCGTTGCAACCGACAATGTTAACGAGGCTTTCGGCAAGATACAGAAGCAAATCTATGACGATGAGGAAGTTATCGCTGCTTCTCTTAATGACCTTGACGAGAGAATCACAAACCTTGAAATCTGTGGTGGCACTGAGAACTTCTTTGACGGTGCTGAATACGTACCTAGTGCAAAGACAATTGTTTTCAAACACGGAGATATAATAAAAGCAACCATTGATGCCACAGACTTTCTTGAAGAACTTTCTGCTGGAACTGTTCAAGGCCTTACCTATCTCTCAGGTGTAATTAAGGACAATGAACTTGTTACTGCCGCTGCTCTTAACGACCTGAATGACAGAATTCGTGAGCTTAGTGGAGACACGCCTGATATGTCGAACTACTACGCAAAGAACGAGACATATAACCAGGCCGAGGTTAACAACCTGATTTCTGGCGCAACCCTGCGTAAATACCAAACCGCAAGTACATTGACTGACCTCGCACTCAACGAATTCCTTACCATTGTGAAGATTGATGGAAATACGACATTAAGCATTGGAAATAGCCTTCCAACATTACCGGCTAACGGGGTCGCTGAAAGGCATGTAATAATTGAGAACACCGGAAACACCGATGCGGTTGTAACACTTGCAAGCGATTCAAGAGTTAAGCTCACGATGAACAACTTGATTGCAATTGACCGCAACGGTGGTATCGGAGAACTTAATGCCCTTATAACTTATGATGGAAGTGCATATACAATCTATGTAATAACAACCTAATAAACCTAAAAAATGTGTAGAAGAAGATTTTTCAAATCCTATTTTTACATAAACTATGGCGGAACAGCACATGGTGAGGCAGTTACTGTCTCACCATTTGTTGCTGCTGGAGGTTCTGATACGATAGAACTCGTTTCAGCAAGGCCATGGGCTATCACAAATAACTTGTCATGGCTTTCTGTCAGTAGTTTAAGTAATAAAAGTGGTACTTATACCTTAACGTTGACGGCCTCTGAAAACCAGGACCAAAACGAACGTTCTGGTGCTTTTACCGCCAAGACACTTGATGACAGACATTCCATTGTCGTGTCAGTATCTCAGCAACCAAAAACGTCAAATTACTTCATTTATATTACCCCTCAGCAAATTACTTTGGATGCGGAAGCCTCGTATGATGCGCTTCAGTGTAGCCTATATAAAGACGATTGGACATTTGTTGATGTTGTAACGCCAACTTGGTCCGTTGAGAGCGAAGTGATTACTGTTGACGCAAATGGCGTGGTTAGAAGTAACAATCAAACACCGGAGCCTGTTAACGGCATTGAGGTTTCGGCTAGTTACATATACGACGGGGAAGAACTATGGGATTCAATGAAGGTTAATGTCCGTGCAGCAAATATACAACGTTATATTACGGTCTCACCAAAGTCATCATCTGTCGGACCAACCGGAAGTACGAACCTTACTGTCACTTATCATGAAATTATCAATGAACAACATACTCAAACAGATGTAACCCACTCAAACAATACTGTTTACTCCGTTGATAATCCGGTATTCACTGTTAACGACGGAACCGTAACGGCCAACAATACCGGTGAAACCGACGAAACTGCAACAATTTCAATAACATATCCACAAACTTCTGGTACCACAGCAACGATAACTTCATCAACCGCAGTCATTATTGAATGGGTTGAGCTTGGCCCTGATGAGTTTAGTCTTAATTACAATGACCGTGAAACGCTTGAAGTTGTTTATGTAAAAAGTGTAAATGGCGTTGAAACAAGAACCGAGATAACAGATTCCACCCTGCTTGACTTTGATTTGAGTGATATCTATGCAGCGAAAATGAATAATATGGACCTTGTAAACATAAACGTATCAAACAGTGACAAACCGGTTGATGTATATGTCGTTTACAACGGAATTAGTTCCAACACAATTGCTGCCACGATGTTAAAACCAGCATCACTTACCTATCGTCTTGATGTCACCGCAGATGATAATTCCGTAAAATATGACGGAACCACACAAATGCGTGCAATATATGTCACAGTCATTAACGGTGCTGACTACTATTCCGAGGAAATTAATCCTAGTAATGTTACTTGGAGTGATGATAGTGGTTATGCTTCCGTTTCAAGTAATGGAGTATTCCAAGCCAATAACGACAGTTCGGCAACAACCCGTACAGCAACTGTGACTGGTACATACAACGGGGTATCTGGGACGAAAGTTATCGCAATGGATAAAAAACCTGGTATTGATGTATATACGCCTCAGGATTACAACGTCTCATCAGCAGCCGGAAACTGCGTATACACCGTTAAATGGGTTAATTTGAAACCTGGTACGGTAATAGAACTTGACAGCCTTAATCTTGACGGTTACCAGCCGACGTCAATCAACATAACTTCAAACAATTATGCTGACGATTATGAAGTAATTGATGCTACATATCTGGAGAACCAAGACCCAGACGAAAGGAGACTTTATCTTTATGCTACTGGCGTGGGTCTTTATGATGAAAACGTTGATGACGACGACTTTTATGTACAGGCCGGTAACACATACACCCCGGTCGTCACTTACCTGCTTGAAGTTCTGCCAGATACGTCCGCGACACTTGATTATGGCGAAACGACTGGGTTTACCGTCATGTATTATGTTATTACTGACGGCCAGCCAGACGGAGGAACTGATGTAACAACCTTAGCAACATACACAAATACCGGTAATAACAGCACCGCAATTACAGTTTCTGACGGTGATGTGGAAAATGTAAATACCGGAGTATCAACTGAGGTGGTTACTTTCAGTGTGTCATATGGACAGGCAGATGATGTTGATGTTGAAATTACTGCCAATCCAGCTGTCAGAGATAAAGTTCTTATCGTTACCCCGAATCCTGAAACCATTGACTCTGATGGAACGTCACAAATGTTGGCGGAATATCAGGAATGGATTGGAGAAGACATGGTCGTACAAACTCAGCTTGACCCAAGTGTTGTCACCTGGTCAATAACTAACGGAAACGAATATGCTACGATTGACGCGAGCGGAGAAGTCCATGGTACCAACGAAACATATAAGGCTCAGGTCGTTACCGTACGTGGTTACTATGGAGAAAAGGATGTTGAAGACACTGCAAATATCACAGTCAGGGCTGCAAGTGTTGAACCATATCTGCTTATTGAAAATGAGACCGAACATACGGATGCCAGAAGCGACACTGCTGGTGGAAACCTTAGTTATACCATTCAGTTCGATGGTATTGAAGAGAGTTCTCTCGCCATCTCTGGATATGATGGAAACATCAGTGTTGCAAGTATCAACGTCAACAAAGACACTCTGTCAGTGAGCCTTGATGCGAACACTGCACTTACCCAGGTTTCAAGTGATTTGTACATAACGGCGACAACCGTTTACGGCGACACGATAAGTGCTCATCTGATTATCACACAGCCTGCATATGTCCCTCCTATATGTTCACTTGTATGGGACGTACCATACGTATGCGGAAGTACGAAATACGTTGTTGTTAACGCTTATACGACCGGAGACTATTCACAGGACGATGTGGTTGAAGTCGTAGGCTATATACCGGAAAACGTAAGCAATATAAGCGTGTCCGTATTGGAAGCCTCGGCTGGGATTGTTGTTGGTTACTCACTTTCAACCCAGGACGAAGAGGTTACGTTCAGTATCAGCGTGAACAGCGGAAACAGCGAAAGGCATGCAATAGTCAGGATAGAAGGTGACGGAGCCGATGGGAACACGTACCATGACGACCTCATCATCTTCCAGCGGTATGTTGAACCTAATTTGCTGGTAAACGGTTCGCAGGTCTTTTCTCTTACTGTTGACAGCGCATACACTGGGGGTAATTACACCCTTACATGGTATTATGCTAACCCGGTTTCGGTTGACATATCATCATACAACGGTTTCATAACCTCATGCACGTTAGGGCAAAAGACTGTCATTGGTGACGATGGAACGTGTGCGATAATGATTGAGGTTGCGCCAAATACTGGCTCAAGCACTTACGAAAATGTCGTTGTATTCAGTGGAACGTCGGTTTTTGACCGAACAATGATTGCCGAACTTCATATTTACCAGGAACACCAGTATGCCCCGTCCTGTAATTTGGAACTTACTTACTCTGGAAGTGACCCGATTGCCTACAACGATGACGTTGTTTTCAACTTGAGTTATGACGGAGACCTTGATTATGATACTATCGGATACATTGGTGAAACGGGAGATGCGGTGATTAACCGGGTCACGGTTGACAGTGCCAGGAAAACCGTAACGGTTGATTTGGATAATAACTGCTCAACTTCTGACAGGACATTTAGCATTATCCTTTCTGCTCTTTGTGGAAATAACGTAATGACGGCATCAAGCGTGACAATCACGCAAGAGCACTCGAACGGGTATACTGTCACGGTTAATGAGCAGAATGGTTTCTATGTTCAGGTTACAAATAACTTGAGTAATGATATTCGTATTGCTGGTTACCAAGTTTATACCAGAGATGATTGCAATACAACACTTAACGTGTTCCAGTTCATTGGTCAATCGGTAACAATACCGGCAAATAGTTCAGTCAATGTTTCGGACTTAATAGCAGAAGGGCATGTTACGAGGCCTAACGACATAGAGATGTGGGCTAGCGTTTCTCTTGGAGATGTCCCGAACGGTACCAATGTTAGATTTAATGTTGCCGGTTATAACGATTATACGCAATGTTCAGACAACGTGGCTGAAGGAGTCTTTACTCTATCCCACCCTACAACCATCACCGATAATTCGTTTATCCTGGTTATAGGTTAAACTCTAACGGAAAATCCCCGAGGTTACCCCCGGGGATTTTTTATTTCTTCAAGCATCTCAAACAGTGCGAGTCTCAATGACGGTTCCGTGACCGCCCTTATGCTGACCTTCTCAAAGTGCCTGCTTTTCGGGTCAAGATATACCATATACGATACCTGCCACACGATGTCCCCGAGTTTCTTGATAACAAGCTTGGCACTCTGTACGTCATCGTAAGGCAGCTCGGCCGGTAGTTCGTTCAACAACTCATCAAGTGTCTTACCCTTTACAATCTGGCCGACCTCCTTCTCCAAGGCTTCAAGCGCTTCGCCGAACTGCCATTTAAGCTTCATTGCCATGTTATTTCGTACATTCGTAGATGGTCAATAGCGTGTCGTCCGGAAGCGGGTCAATGAACATCTCGTAGAAGTTCCGGACCCACGTGAATTGGTCGACATTGTCTTCAAGCTCAATCCACCCGTTCTTTGACACGAAAGCATAAGCCCAGAAAGCTGTATTGCTCAGGACATAGTTCTCCTTGTTCCCGAACTTTTCAAAGTAAGCGGTCCGGGCCTTCATGTTGTCGTAAATCTGCTTCTCATAGTCATTGACCGGTTCAGAGCCATCCATGACCATCTCCCAGGCCCTCTCGTAGATTTCCCCGCCGTGCAGATGCATCATTTCCCAGTTGATGTCCTTTTTCCTGGCCTGGAACGCCTCCTTTCCGTCATTCAATATGAACGGGACGGAGAACAGCTTTCCAAGCCTGTACGAGGCCCATTTCCCATCCGGGTTTTCATTGGACATCGCATCTCCAGTGGCTTCGTCATATTCGTATCCTTCGGTCAGGTCAAAGTAGAACTCCTGCGCGGTCTGTGCCTTTATGATGGCCAGCTTGTCCTTTGCATCCTCTTTCAGGAATGACCCGTCCGGTATGTTGTCGCTCGCAATAAGAGCTTCATAGAGCTTTACATATTGCTCCTTAAGTTTCTGGGCATCCGTGTATTTATAGACCACCCTAGGCTCGGTCTTGATGTTCTTGTCATATGGGGACATCAGCACCTCCGGGTTGTCTCCAGCCACGATTGCCACAAAATGATTATATTGGTCTATTGCCATTATCTTATTTTTTATCTTTTATTATGCCCACACAGAGCTATTCCCTCCGTGGGTCCAGTCATAGTCGTTCCTTACTTTTGCAACCGCCCTGCCTATTTGTCGTCTAGTCATCTTAAGCGACACAGAAACCGTTCTCTTTAACCAGTTGTACGACTTTCCATAGACCGCCTTTGCAATGTCCTCTGCCTCCTCCTTATTTTCATTGACAAAATCATACGCGTAACGGACATATAGGAGACGTTTATAATACATGCTATTTTTAACAGCCTCTGCCTCATCACCGATAAAGTGAAGGTTCTGTTTCATGAGATAGGCATATGTTCCGCTTTCAAATGCCTGGCTTTCAAAATCGTGTGAGAGATAGATAGCATACCCAATTGCCATCTGTTCAAACGAGTTTTTTCGGTTCGTCGCTTCCTTTGCCGCCGTCCTATATATCGTTCCATCGTCATTTCGTTTGAAAAAACCATTGCGTTTTGATTTATATAGGTCAAAAATATGTTTAAGCTCGTGTTGCAATACCTCAGCAAGTTCATCTTCCGGAACCTTTCCGTTTATAGTGTAGCCGAAAATCATTATCTCACGGGTATTAAAATACGTAACACCCTTATAGCCACTACTTTCAGCCAGAGCCATCACCCTCTTGGGGTAATCCTTGAGGTTGAACGAAATTGTATATTCACCACATTTTCCAGAGAACGGGGTGACTTTTAAAACATAGCCCGGCACATATTCGTTCACTATTTTATTTGTGAGCCTCTGCGCCAGTATCTTAACTTCGTCGCTAATGCCCAGCTCTTCTTCGATTACACCTTTCAGGTATTTATACTCTTTCTTTTCGTTTAACACTTTCCGGAAGGTGTCCATGATTATATTCGTAAAAAACCATTATTCTTTGAAACGCCAGCTTGTTCGCCTTCTCCTGACCGAGGATTTTCCTATTTACCTCGCTGATAATCAGGTACATCTCCTTGTAAGTCATCCTCTTCCTCAGCCTGAAAGTGAAGAGGCAGAAGAGGAAATACATGAAGTTGTTCTTCGGAAGCCTTTTAAGCTGTTCGTTGGTCCATTCCAGATTTGGTTCCATAGAGTTAAAACGGTCCGTCCATAACTTAAAACACGATTAGCACGGCCCAAGCGACCGCCATTATAAGTCCAACCCAGAGCCTGAACTTTGCCTTGCTCGTATCCTCCACCTGGTCGTCGTTGGAAGGAAAGCGAAAGGCATTGAATGATATGCTTGTAAGGATGCTGCTGATATACAGTGTTGTTGTATATACGGCAATTATCGCACAAATGAACTTCAACCAGAGCATTACTTGTTCCTCTCAATGAATTCTGTGAGAGCAACCTTTGTCATACCACCCTGGACGCGTTCCTTTTCCTCACCGCCCTTGAAGGCAAGCATAACGGGAATGCCCCTTATTTTTAGTTCGGCAATCTTATCCTCGGCCCACTCGTCGTCAGCGTCAATCTCACCAAGGAGAACGCCGCTAACCTCTTCGGGTGCAAGTTCTCTGATGGTCTGCTCAAGCGTTCTGCATGGCCCACAAAAACTTGCCCCAACCTTGACTATATTCAAAGTATCCGGAGCATTGACAAACTCGTCGTACTCTTCTAAACTGTTAATCTTCTTAATGTCTGCCATATCTTTATTTCTGTTTGTTCTCTTTTATTTTGGGAATTATATACTTGTTGTCCAAACTATATTGGTTTAATTGTAATTTCAACTTCAATTGGCTCATCTTCCCATTTTATGTCGGGAAATGCGTCTGAGTTAAGCCGAATTGACTCATAATTAGGGCGAGTCGCAGCCCAATACTTATATTCTGTCAATAAATCTCTCACAGGTTTTTGTGGAAAGAAAGATACTCTTCTATTATTCATTGTATCGGAGTCTACTGCAACCCACCCTTTAATCTTTGTATTTTCCATAATGTCAATCATTTAAGCGTTATTATTGGTCTTTAATCGTCCCAAAAATCCGCAAGTTGACGAAGAACTTCAGCAACTCCGCTGTTTCCTGCATAATATCCGTTCTTTGCAAGATATTCTTTAAGCTGCAAGAAAAGGATGTCTTTCTCGTGTTCTGTCATAATATCTAACTTTTATTAGATAATGGGCCAATATCAGGTTTTTCTTAGATATTGGCCCATCTTATTTTAGAACGGAAGGTCGTCATCACTGGACCAACCTGCAGGTGCCGCCTGTGAAACTACCGGCTGAGGCTGAGGTGCTGGCTGTGCAACCGGGGCTGTGTACTGGCGAGCCTCCTGTACCTGAGCGGCAACCGGAGCGGCCTGAACTTGCGGCTTGGTTACCTCCGCAGACTTGGTTCCGCCAGTAAAGGTAGAAACCTGAGCTACCGGACTATCCTCTTTCTTGGTCCCGAAAGAAGGGAGGTCAATGCTGTTCGCCGTGATGTAGTTGTTGAGGTAAATCTTACCCTCTTTGTTGACCACCTGACTGTCCGGCACACCCTGCACAATGACATAGCGTCCCTGGGTCATGTACTTAGCTTTGTTTTCAACGAGGAACGGGTCAAAACAAGTAACGTCAAACCATTCAGTCTTGTTTGCTCCGTTAACGAACGTGTCATTGGCAATGCTGAAACGAATGTAACTCTTGCCCTTGGCTGTCTGAAGAACCTTTGCACCGCCTGTTCCGATGCGACCATCTAATGTAATCTGTCTCATAATTTGTAAATGTTAAAATTTTGAATAACTCTTATACGTAATTTAATATCATCTTGTATTACTAATATACACCTTTTTTCGTTAGAAAACAAAATATTTATAATAAAAGTTGAAACCATGAAAAAGACATTCTTGGAGTGGGTTGCCTACATTCTGCTATTCCTCTGGCAACTCCCGCAAAACATCGTAGGACTTGTTTTCTGGCTTGTTTTCGCCATTGACGGGGATAAGAAAGTCATTGATGAAACGAAGTGGAGCAAGGCCTGGGTGGCTCGCAAGATGAGTGGGGGCATTTCCTTCGGCTCATTCGTTTTCGTAAGTCCAAACCTTGCAACCAAACCGGCTTGCGTCGCCCACGAGTTGAAGGGTCACACCGTTGACAGCCGTATCCTTGGCCCGCTTTATCTGTTGGTCATCGGGCTTCCTTCGATGCTGCATGCGTCATTTGATTTCACCAAATGCTACTACGATTTCTTCACCGAAAAGTTGGCGAACGAACACGCCGGACTTGAAGTGGATGAAGATTGCGTACTCAGATTCAAAAAAGAAACCACCAACTAACTGGTGGTTTTTTCGTTTAAATCATTGACTCGCCCATCTTTGGATTCGCCGGTACGACGTAGTTCCATCCATTTTTCGCCTCACTCTTGAAAAGCTCCCGGAAATCATACTGATAATCGGGGCTGAGGAGGATGCTGTCAAGGTAGAACACACCGTTGGTAAGATAGATTTCACGGCCCTTCTTGATGACCGTCTCGCCCTTAGGGTCAAGTGGGATATCCTTCGCTATGAGGTATCTTCCGTCTTTTACTTCTGCCATAATATATTGTTTGTTAATTAGTTATTCTTCAACCTCTATCTGTTTTCTCAACTCCTTTTCACGTTTCTCGTTGCGGCTTAATTTACCGTCTATCTTGCCGCACTTCCTATCAAAATATTGATTTACAATAGTTGGAACATCATCACCATAAATACCTCTTCTGGTTTTACCTTTTTCTTTATGTAACTTACTGTCAGCCATATACTTAACTGTTTATATTTAATGCAAACCTTAATCTTCCAACCTCATCCTTCATCTTAACTTTTTCATATGAACCATCCGGGAGCAGCCATATAACCCGTCTGCCAATTACTTTAAGTCCCAGATTTTCAATGCATTGTTGGTAAAGTGAGAGCTGCAGCTGATAATGGCCTAGGCTTTCGTCAACAATATCATTGAACGGCGGTTTCATCATCTTACCCTTGTCCCGGCAATAATCACTGGTCAATGAGTTGTTCGTCTTGTAATCAAATATGACGAGTCCGTTCCTTGGGTCATTCTTCCCCTTGTAGTAGTAGAACAGTATGTCAAATGTCCCGGCATATGGAGTTCCGTCCTGGTTGAACACCTTTGTCTCCGCAAGTACAGGGACGAAACAATCCGGGATATCCTTCCAGAACTGTATCACCGCTTCCTCGTGCTTGTTCTTTGCCACCGGTTCTTCTCCTGCGAACTGTTCCTTGTAATCCGGGAGTATCTTGTCATCCTCCCCAATCATCCAGTAGAACATGCTCTCTCCGAACCCGTGAACCAACGTACCGAAATCACAGGCTTCATCCTTATTTTTATCCCAAAGAGCCCGAATTTCGTCCTTGGTCATTCCGTAGTATTTGTAGTCCTTCTTCCACTTGGCCTTTTGTGCACAGCCTTCAAGCATCGCCTCTCGGTCATTGTTTTCCCATTTCTTGACTATGTCGCTAACACAGGTATATTCAACCCCATCAAGAAAATACTGGTGGGTCTCTTCAACGAACTGGAGCTTGTTTGAGTAATTTTCAAGTATCTGCTTCCTTATCTTCTTTATCTCCGGAAGGTCGTAGTAGTCAGCCCATTTTCTCCTTATCTTCTTCACCATCACCCTCTTTCTTATCTGTTATAAATGACCACAACGATTTCGCTATCATCCCCTCAACATTCGTCTTGTCTATCTCAGCCACGAAGAGAGTGTCACAATCATAGTTCTCGAAATGTAAATGTGGTATTAGAAGTTGGGATATTTCCTTCGCCGTCTTATCACTATTTACTATCCAGGCAGACTCTATAATATGTTTGTTC
>Ga0247611_10002807_pt1 | contig 27050 bp, 23 predicted proteins | sample 177DNAGHGhighgp2_FD_192422 | JGI IMG/M metagenome (GOLD analysis project Ga0247611, IMG submission 192422) | Sheep rumen microbial communities from Palmerston North, Manawatu-Wanganui, New Zealand - 1770 DNA GHGhigh gp2 | ecosystem: Host-associated > Mammals > Digestive system > Stomach > Rumen... | reverse complement strand
GCTCAAAGAGCTCAGCCATCACAAGCGGGTTTTTTCCTGTTTTTGTTTCAGAACAATTCATTTGTGTGCAAGAGCAGGTTTGCTCTCGTCAAAGGTTAGGGCCATAGCCCCCCCCCTAGGGCCCCCCTTATATAGGGGGCCAAGGGGAGGGGCTAACGCCCAAGTCGGCGGCGATTTGGTCGAAAAGGTCAGGCTCTGCTGCTGACTGAGTGCTGGAATTTGCAGATACGGGCAGCTGCCAGACAGCTTCTCTTCGTCGATCAGGGCATGATCCGCCACCGACCGACGCACCAAATCAAATGCCCGATTCATAGGTTCATGTTTCATGTTTAAAGTTTCAAGTTTTAAGTTTTACGCTTTGGCCAAAAGCTCGTGCGCAAAGGTACAACAATTCTCAAAATAACCTATGATATACCAGGGATATATACCAGGGATATATACCAGGGATATATCTATCGAATGGCAACAAAAACATAAAAAACACCAGTTGAAGAGATGGGCACTGCGTGCCTTGATGTCTGTGAGGGTCTTAGCCCTGGTGAGCAAGCTCCCCGATGCTCAACCCTCACATCCATCGTTCCTGCAGAACCACCTCTTCATCTGGCAAAAACACCGCCCTTCGGGCTGAAAAAAGGCTGCGCGGAGTGTAGATTATTCCATCGGTTCAACAGAGGATTTGATTTCTATAGGACAAGTTTTTTCAGTGGAGCGTAGCGGAACGGTGTTTTTGCTTTGCTGATGTCTGAGTGACAGAACATCGTTCTGGCACAAGTGATGTTCTTGGAGAGAGCATAAGAGCTCGCTCTTAAATGCTATCGACAAGAAGATCGCGCAAGGTGACGTCAACGACGTCAGCTTCAGACATCACCAAAGTGTTTTTCTTGTTTTTTTCTTCATCAAAGGACTATATGCCATGAGGCGTGAGAAAGAAAAAAACGGAAAGCGTGGGTGAGATATGCTTTGGAAACAACACCAGTCTATCGGGCTTAGCAGTAAGGTGCCCATGTACAGATGTTATGCCAAAAAGCCCACGCTTCCGTTATGGCATGCGTGAGCAGGCAGACATCCTTTCCTGTACATTTAACCTTTTGAACTGCTAATTCGATAGACTGGACAAGAAAGCTGTCAAGCTCTTCGGGCGCAAAGATACTCTGATTCTTTGAATCACCCAAATTTTTGATGAATATTTATGGTGACATCGTCGTTTCTTGAGTTGATAGTGTTAGACTTACTTGTTATGAGATGCCTTGTTTAAAACCTCAGGCTACATGATTTTACATGATGGAACCTAATGATTTCTTATACGGCTGAAGATGCAGTACTTGAGAACGTAAGGCTTTACATCATTGTATCTCATAAGTTCTGAATCCTCTGTGCCGAGGGACGATGTGCAGTGTATTTCATTTTCGGTGATGGATATAATGGTAAACCTGCGGTTGAAGAAGGATAACAAATTGTTTCCTTCATCGTACTCGAAGGGATATTCTTCCTTTCCGTAGGTCAATTCTCCGTGAGGCCCTATACCCGACCACGTCCAACCAATCGTACTGTCATCGATTAGATTTATTTCAGATGCAATAGGTGTTAACCTTTCCCATGGCTCACTGAGACGACCATCTTCATAAACATGATATTCGCTTCTTCCCAAACTCCAGCTATCGTCTCCCAAACATTCAAGCAGAGCTTCAAAACTGATAGTTGATACCACGGGAATGAAGCCTGTATCAGATTGGATAAGGCCGATAGCAGTCGGTACAGTGGTACCTTCAACCGTAGAAGCTATGCTCTGAATCTCTTTTTGGGGCTGATGGTTGTCAACATCGCTATCACCGCATGATACCAAACACATGGTTAGCCATGCCATCATCAAGGGTGTAATAGGGTTAAACTTATTCATTTTTTTCGATTGTTAAATATCGTAAATATAAAGAATATTTTTCTCTAATTAGGCTCGGCTATTTCCAGAAATATAACAATGAATATGCTATAGGTGTACCGCTGTTATTTCTAGATTATAGAAAGAATAGGTTGATGAATGTTGGCTACTGTCATAAGTCTTTGCTTTATGCGCAGCGAATACCCCATCAAGAAAATATCCATTAGAATCACCATCCCATCCCCAATTAATATGGTTGTAATAACTATAGGTAGTCTGTGGGACTGGGTTGACAAGATTATAATTGACAATAACATATTGGTAGTATTTATATCCATCAACGACCCAAGAATGCCCAACAGGATCTGGATACAGAGGACTAATAGCTTCACCAAACATAAGAACTAACCAGTGATTGTTAAGGTAACTTTGGGTACACTTAGTCGTATAGGTAGTAGGAGTTGTATGGGTATATCCCAACGTGTCTAAGGCATTTAGCCTGTAAATATTATACGTGGTTGTATAAGTCATAGAGACATAAGGATCTACGACATAATCAGTATATGAATATGGAAGAGGTGTATTCCAAGGTAGATGGGAATTATGGTAATAGAACTGACTGCGATTGAATCGGGCTATTTGCCTGACGAGCCGACCAATATTTTTATGAGCCTCAACAGTTGCATTGCATCCTGTATGTAAAGCATATGAGTTCGAACCTTTTATGTGCTGTTTCATCGCACTCCAATTGAGAGTCACAACAGTTGTATCTGCATAATCGTATGTTAACGGAAGATATGTGGGATATTCAAAATAGCTCGTTACGAGAGCAGTCGCAGTGTTGTTACATCCAGCAACGGTATTGGGGAAATATAAACCCTCTGGGAAACATTGACCCCATTTGACCGAAATAAGTGGATTAACGTATGATAATAGTGTCGTAGAGACAGTATCAATTACTGGACCTAACCGGGGTTCATAATCTGTGGCCATCTCAATGAACATTGACAATCCTTTATTTTTTTTCTAAAGTCTTTTCGTTGAAATTTCCAGCCTCTGTTACTGCTAATAAACCGTCAAAGCCTTCATTGGCAGAAACAATAGCAAAGCCTGAATTTTCGGCGAAATTGAATATATAGAGTAATGTGTCCGCACTTTCATTTGCACGAGTAGTTTGGGAAAGAATATAGCGAGTGTCAGACTGATTAATGTGACGTGCATATCCACTTCGAGTTTCTTGATCATCAAGCATGGACAATGACTTTTCTGCGACATACAAAGCGTCTTTATAGCTGCGCTTATGCTTTAGTGTCTTGAACTCTGCACTTTGTTGAAGCTCATCATATAAAGATTCATTTTCACTGCATGAAATACAGCATGACATTAAAGATATGATGGCAATAGATGCCATTAAAATTGTCTTTTTCATTTTCTTGATAGTTTAAAATTAGTTGATAAATGATACTTGCCCATTTCATCGGCCTGTTTTTCCGATGAAATGGGCGAAAATTGCATTTAGAGTCCGATCTCGCCTGCGAAGGTGATGTTGTCGAAGACAACCTCAATCGTGTAGGTGCCGCTGAGCGTTGCGGGCAGCTCGATGTCACCTTCTATAGACACGTATGTGGAGAACACCACATTGTCGTTAGCATCTAAAAGGCGAATGGTGGAGCCGATGGTGTTATCACCCGCCGTCAGCGTGTAACCGTCTATATATAGGACGGGTACAAGGATGGGAGAACGTTGGTGTTCACCATTACCATCACTTGGATTAACGATGGGGCCTACGGGGACTAAAATAGGATCCGCATTAATTGTCATGGCTGCAGATAAAGCCAGAAACAGAATTGTCAATGTCTTTTTCATAGAAAAAAATAATTAATAGGGTTTAGATAACTGCGGCAAAGATACTGTATTATTCACTTATCCACCAAATATTTTTTCAGAAAAAGATACATCTGAGTTACATCAAAATGAGCAAATGAGGTCAATAACAATCTGAATAACAGATAATAATGTTATTCTAATAATAAAGATACACTATACTTACATCTAACAGGTATAAAATGAAAGTTTAATGTCTTATAAATCTTTCAGTTTCTTACCAACTTTTAATGTCTCATCCGAATTAAACAATTTTAGAGAAATACCAGCACGAGCATTGGATACACTTTGAGAAGAGCATCCTATAATAGTGGCCATCTCTTTTGTTTGTAGTCCTATTCTCGATAAATAGGCAACCTCTTTCTCTTGTGGTGTCAAGCTATTATTGCTTTCAATACCTAAGAAAAAACTTAGATGTTCCCTTTTTATCGTTTCTCGTAGAGCAACCCATTCTTTCTTGAGAGCCTTACGTGCTGGCTTCTTTATAATAGAGTCATTTCGTTCTTCATTATATTGATGACAAATGCGTTGGAACAAAAGCACTGTTTCATCTGCCATCAACCTTTCCTCTCGTTCAATAATGTCTAATTTGCCAAGAATAGAGGCATCATGTCTCTGCTGTTCTTCGAGTCTATGAATTCGCTCTTCCAAGTCAGCTGCAATATGTCGAGAGTCGTCTTCAAGGTCTTGAATCTGATTTTGCATGTAACGCAGCTGGGCTCTTGCTTTTTCCAAATCCTTTTCATTTTGTGAAAACTCTTGTTCAAGATTCTTCATTGCCTGTATCTTGGCTCTCCTTTTCTTTAATGTATATAAGATACCCAAAGCTACTGACAGGCTAAATAGTAATAATAATGATGTGATGGTCTTATTCTTTTTGTTCTCTTTACGTGCAATCTTTTCTTGACGCTGATAGTCATACAGAGCTTGAGCCTGAATGATAGCATCACTATTCTGATGATCAAGGAATATCCTGAGAGCTTTTTCATATAGGCGACCATGTAGTAATGCCGAATCAGGAACAAGTTTATTTTGGTAAAGCATAAAAAGGCCACGATATGCATCAACTAGATGTATACTGTCTGATAAAAGTATACGAAATTGCAGTTCTGCGGAATCATTCTGATGGATCCCCAGATAATAAAGACCTTTATAATAATGGTATTGCAATCGTGAAGGATCAATTATGTATCCTTGGTAATCAAAAAGTCCCGAATTACGCTCATATTCATCCATCATCCTGCGAGCCCGCTCATATTGCCCTTGTTCAACAGCCACATGAATAGGTGTGGGATAGACTTTAGCCGCTTCCTTTGTCAAGCCGAGTTTAAGGTATTGTTGACGAACGGCTTCTGAGTTTGCGAAGATGGCGGCTGTGTCGCCAAGGGTATAGTAGGCAGAGTTGCAAAGAAGTTTCCCATGCAACGAAATCAATGTGTCACCGGCCAAGAGCGCATATTTGCTATAACATTTTTCACATGACAATTGTCTCTCGGGCAAATGTTGCCACATATATAACGAAGCCATCTGTCCATAGACTCTATACAATGTTGCGTAGTCGCAGTCATCAGCGGTGGTATCAGCTGCAGCGACCGCCTCCTCCCAGGTGATGATGGCTATGGGGGCTTCGTGGAGGTCGCGATAGACGCAGCCGAGGGCATAGCCGGCGCGGAGGAGGTCGTTGGGTGAGGTCCAGAGGTGGTGGAGGGGGTGGCGGTAGTAGGCGACGGCATCGCGAAGGGTGACGGCATCGCTGCTGTCAACGCCGAGATAGATGGTGTCGGAGGTGAAGGGCACGTAGTTGCGGTTCTGCTCCAACGCCTGCTCCACCGCAGCCCGCATCTGCCGGCCCGTCCGCACCTCCATCCAGATGCCTGCGGCCACCGCCAAGCAGGCAACGAAGATACCTATGATGATCTTATACCTTGTCTTCATGCTGAACGACTCTGTCACATTCTCATTTCTGCCGCAAAAATACTCCGATTCTTTGAATCACCCAAATTTTTGATGATTATTTATGGTGCCATCGTCGCTTTGTTCAGGTAAAAGAATTGAAACAATCACATTCGAATGAATAGATGACTTCATCATCAAACTCCTTCCAGATTCCTTTTTGAGTGAGATGCTTCCCGTACTTTTTTAAGAACGCATCCAAATTTCTTGAGTTGATAGGGATTATTTATTGCCTCTTAACCCATAACCCATGGATTACGGAATAATTATGCCCATAACTACAATATCAATCCGGTAATTGGCATATTCAGCGGTCTTTATGGCACCAAAAAAGCGGATGAAAATGATCATCCGCTTATAAAGAAATGGCTAAATAACGTACGTCACCTCTTCCTGTGGGGAAGTTGCATGCAACCTTCAGTCTGGTTGACGGGGCTTGTTTACAGCTGACTCTCAGCGAGGCTGAAGGTGTCGCCGCGGCTCATGTCGCCCGTCTGGAGACCAAGCTTGAGCCATTTCATGCGCTGTGCGGAGGTGCCGTGGGTGAAGGACTCGGGCTGCGAGTAGCCACGTGCTTTCTCCTGGAGGTAGTTGTCGCCGATGACCTGTGCGCACTGGATGGCTTCCTGCAGGTCGCCATCCTCAAGCGAACCGAAGGTCTTGCCCTCGTGGTGACCCCACACGCCAGCGTAGAAGTCAGCTTGCAGCTCGATGCGCACGCTGACCTTGTTGGACTGTGTCTCGTTCATCTTGGCCATCTGGGCGTGAGCGCTGTTGAGGGTTCCGAGGAGGTGCTGGACGTGGTGACCTACCTCGTGGGCAATGACGTAAGCGTAGGCAAAGTCGCCGTCGGCACCGAGCTGGCTCTTCATCGAGGTGAAGAACGAGAGGTCGATGTACAGCGCCTGGTCAGCCGAGCAGTAGAAGGGTCCCACGGCAGCGTTTCCGGCGCCGCAGCCTGTCTGTACGCTTCCCGTGTAGAGCACCATGCGTGGCGGGATGTACTCCTTGCCGAGCTGTGTACGGAACACTTCGCTCCACACGTCCTCGGTGCTGGCGAGCACCTGTGAGGCAAAGAGTGCCAGCTGCTGTTCTTCTTCGGTGAACTCGCGATCCTGCTGTTCGCTGGTTGTGACGTTCTTGTTGGTGATGGCTTCGAGGCCTCCGGCCTGCTGGAAAGCCTGGAACACGTCGCCTCCTGAGAGCCAAGCCATCAGACATGCGATGATTACACCTGCGAGGCCGCCGATGCCGGCCTTCGTTGCTCCGCTCATACGCCGACGATCATCGACATTCGAGCTTTCTCTTCTTCCTGTTAAGTCCATAGTGTAAATAAAAGACCCCCTCCCCGCTCCCCCTGTGAGGGGGAGAGTGGAATGTACTGTGCGGCAGAGGTTATAGGGTCATTGTTAAATGGTTATAATTTAAGTTGAGAGTTGAGAGTTGAGAGTTGAAAGTTCTTGAGGGGGTCTTTACTCCCTATTAGCGCGTTTGCGCTCCAGATGATCCAGGATGATCTTTCGCATGCGCATCGACTTGGGCGTCACCTCCACGTACTCGTCCTCCTTGATGTACTCGAGTGCTTCTTCAAGGCTGAGAATAGTGGCGGGGATGATGCGGGCTTTCTCGTCGCTGCCGCTGGCACGCATGTTGGTGAGCTGCTTGTTCTTGGTCACGTTGATGACGAGGTCGTTCTCATGAATGTGTTCGCCCACGACCTGCCCGGCATAGACCTCGGTCTGCGGTTCGATGAAGAACTTGCCGCGGTCCTGCAGGTTGTTGATGGCATAGGCGAAGGCCGTGCCGCCCTCGAGGGCTATCATGGAGCCGGAGGTGCGGCGGACGATGTCGCCCTTGTAGGGCTGGTATTCCTTGTAGCGATGTGCCATGATGGCTTCGCCCTGGGAGGCGGTGAGGACATTGGTGCGGAGTCCAATGATGCCGCGCGAGGGGATGAGGAACTCGATGTTGACGCGGTCGCCCTGGGCATCCATCGATGTCATCTCGCCCTTGCGGCGCGTGACCATATCAATCATCTTCGAGGCAAACTCCTCGGGCACGTTGATGGTCAGTTCCTCGATGGGCTCGCACTTGACGAGTTGACGAGTTGACGAGTTGTTAGTTGACGAGTTGTTAGTTGACGAGTTGAAAGCTTCAGGAATCAACTTGTCAACTTGTTCACTTGTCAACTTGTCAACTGATACATATTTGTAGATGACCTGCGGTTGACCCACCTGAAGCTCATAGCCTTCGCGGCGCATAGTCTCGATGAGCACACTAAGGTGAAGCACACCGCGTCCGCTGACGATCCAACGATCGGTGTAGCCGTCAGGTATCTCCACACGTAGTGCCAGGTTCTTCTCCAGCTCCTTCATCAGACGCTCGTGGATGTGGCGGCTGGTGCACCAACGACCTTCCTTGCCGAAGAACGGTGAATCGTTGATGGTGAAGAGCATCGACATCGTGGGTTCGTCGATGGAGATGGTGGGCAGCGCTTCCGGCTCCTCGGCATCGCAGATGGTGTCGCCAATCTCGAAGTTCGAGAGGCCTATGATGGCGCAGATGTCGCCGCTCGACACGGCATCAATCTTCTGATGTCCCATGCCCGTGAACGTATGCAGCTCCTTGATCTTGGTCTTCTCTTTCGAACCGTCGCGGTGGGCAATGGTGATGGGCATGCCCTCGCGTAGCGTGCCACGATGCACACGTCCCACGGCGATGCGACCCGTATAGGTGGAGTAGTCGAGGGAGGTGATGAGCATCTGCGGCGTGCCATCGAGTTGTTCTGGAGCAGGTATGTGCTCGAGGATCTGGTCGAGCAGGTAGAAGATGTCGCTGGTCGGTGTCTGCCAGTCCTCGCCCATCCAGCCCTGCTTGGCGGAGCCGTAGATGACGGGGAAATCGAGCTGGTCCTCGGTAGCGTCGAGCTCGCACATGAGGTCGAAGACCATCTCATACACTTCCTCGGGACGGCAGTTGGGCTTATCCACCTTGTTGATGACCACGATGGGTTTCAAACCAATCTGCAGCGCCTTCTGCAGCACAAATCGCGTCTGGGGCATCGGGCCCTCGAAGGCATCCACCAGCAGCAGGCAGCCGTCGGCCATGTTAAGCACGCGCTCCACCTCGCCGCCGAAGTCGGAGTGGCCCGGGGTGTCGATGATGTTGATCTTCGTGTCCTTGTATTGTATGCTGACGTTCTTCGAGAGGATGGTGATGCCGCGTTCGCGTTCCAGCTCGTTGTTGTCGAGCATCAGCTCACCCGTCTGCTGGTTGTCGCGGAACAGGTTTCCGGCCAGCAGCATTTTGTCCACGAGCGTCGTCTTGCCGTGGTCCACGTGAGCGATGATAGCTATGTTTCGTATATTCATTATTATATATATAGGTATGACGGTGCAAAGATACACATTTTCTCAGACTTCACACCAACGAAAGTGGAAAAAACGATGGAGAGGGCAAAAAACTTGCTGTTTTTAGCCTCAAAGACTCTGCGTACGAAACGATGTGCGCTCATTGAAAGACGAGCGTGGTGAGGCGGTCGGGGTCGAGGACATCGCAAGCGATGGCGTGAAGGACATCAGGTGTGAGGGCGTCGAGCTGCGCAAAACGTTCGTCGAGGGAGTAGGTGCGGTTGGTATGGAGGAAGAGCTTGGCCATGCTGAGCGCCGCGTTCTCGCTGTTGTCGGCGGCGATGGCCATCTGTCCCTTTATCTGTCGGCGTGCAGCGTCGAGGGTGCGTTGGCTCAAAGGCTTGTCGGTGAGGCGGTGCAGCTCACGGCGTACGAGTCGCAGGCAACGCTGCACGTCGGCGTGGTCGCAACCGAAATAGACGCTCCACACCCCCGTGTCGGTGTAGGCGTTGACATTACTCTCGACGGTATAGACTAATCCAGTGCGTTCGCGTAATGCCAGTGACAGACGGGAACTCATAGCGGGACCGCCAAGAAGGTTGGACAGCAGCGCGATGCCAATGTGGCGTGGGTCGGTCATGGCGTAAGAACGGGCGCCCAGCATGACGTGAGATTGGTGGAGGGGAGAAGTGCTTTCCTGTGACCGGCCCACCTCTAACCCCTCCCCAAGGGAGGGAAACTCGTGTCCACCGGTAACGTTTGCAGCCTCTTTGCACTCCTCTCCCTTAGGGAGACACTGGGAGTGGGCCGCCTTTCTCACCTCCCTCTCCGTCACATTTCCCTTGACGAAGAGCACCGCTTTCTCCGTTTTGTACGTTCTGCTGACGAAAGCCTTGAGGTCAGCCGTGGTGTACTGGCGCAGACGTTCGGCATCGCCGAGGATGTTGCGTCCGAGGGGATGGCCAGCGAACAGCTTGGCTTCGAAGTCGTCGTAGATCTGCTCGGCGGGCGTGTCGAGATAGCTGTCGATCTCGTCGATGACCACTTCGCGCTCTTTCTCCAGCTCAGTCTGCGGGTAGGTGCTGTTGAACACGATGTCCATGAGCAGAGGCAGTGCCCTGCGCAGGTGTTCGCGGAGGAACACGCTGTAATAGACCGTTTCCTCCTTGCCTGTGTAGGCGTTGAGGTCGCCGCCCACGCTGTCCATGCGGTTGAGGATCTGCATCGAGGTGAGGCGGCGTGTGCCTTTGAAGCTCATGTGCTCCACAAAATGAGCCATGCCGCTCTCGCCTGGCAGCTCGTCGCGTGTGCCAGCTGCCACAGCGATGCCTGCATAGACGACATTCGTGGACGAAGGGGCAAGGAGGACGCGAAGACCGTTGTCTAAAAGAAAGGATTGAACCGCCATACTTATTATAAAAATGAAAGAAAGCGACCTCGACGGATTAGAAATCGCAGAACTGAGGGCTCTTCGTCTCCTTGATGGCCATACATTCCATCTCGATGAGCCATGTGGGGCGGCACACGGGAGCCAACGTGATGACATAGGGCGTCAATGGAAAACGCTTGTCGAAGAGCGCCTTGACGGTGGCGTAGTCGGCGGGGTCGCGCAGATAGACAATGATCTGAGCCACATCGTCGAACGACGTTCCAGCCTCAGCCAGCAGCGCCTGGACATTATCCCACATGCGTTCGGTCTGACGAACGATGTCGCCCACGTGGACGACCTCGCCGCGGTTGTCGATGCTGGCAGTGCCGCTGATGAGGACATGGCGTCGGTCGCCGTAGTCGATGAGCGTGCCGCGTTCGAAGGTGACGCCGTATTCGTAGGTGCTGTTCAGGTGGCTCTTGGCATAAAGATAGCGTAGCTGTTCCGGGGCAAGGCCTTTGACGGCATAGGTGCCCAGTTGGATGAGTGCACGCGTGTCGGCCGGTGAGCCTCCAATGCCTGTTGACGCGATGAAATGGGTGCTTTTTGTCAATCCATGAGTTTCGAAGAATGTCTGGCGGGCACGCACCATGCCGGCGTACTGTGTGTCCACATCGCGAACGTAGAACCATGTGCGAACACAGTTGTCGGCGATGGTGGCTCCGCAACGCTGCAGCGCCGCCTCATAGCGGTTGAGTAGGGTAGTGGTCTGCTGGGCGCTGTCGCCTTCGCTCTCCGTGAGCCCCATCATCCACAGGTGCTCGTAGCCGTTGTGCGACGCCGTGACGAGTCCTTCGCACTCCTTGACATCCATGTCATTGGTCAGGTAAAGCCAGGCTGCTACTTTCGAGCCGTCGAGGGGTGGCTGCTGGATTGATGAGAGGGAAAGTGGATTGAATGTTCCCCTTTTCACCTCCTGGTTGGTTGCGTCGCTGAGGAAATAACGTTGGAAGAGGATGCGGCAGCCTGCACATTGGGGCAGGGCAAGCAAGGCTTGCTCGGCTCGCGACAGGCGGTCGTATTGCGCAGCGAAGAGCTCGCCACGTGGTGCGATGTGGAGGATGGCGTGCAGCTCTTTCGTCTTGCCCGAGGGGGCAAAGGTGGAAAGCTCAACCGTTACGCCGAGTTCCTGGAATATGATTTTTTCGTAATTCATGAGGTCTCGTGAAGCTCATCATGCTCAAAAAGCGCTGCAAAAATACTGCATTTTTTTCTCTTTTTTACACGCTTTGTTTTTTTTAACACATGGAATGGTCGCTAAGCATCAAATAATGCCTATCTTTGCACCTCAGAAAGCAAATGTTTAACCTTGTTTTATATTTACAACAATGAAGAATTTACTGAAAATCATGGCAGCGATCCTCGTCATCGCATTGCCCTTGGTCATTACTTCTTGCAAGAAGGATGAGGACAAAGGTCCCAAGACTTACAACTACAGCTGGCTCCTCCAGAACACGTCCCTCAGCAGTTCGGCTACCACGGCCGAGCGTCAGGCAGCCCTTGCCGCCGAGGAAGCCGTGAACAAGCTCTTCGCCGCAGAATTCAAGAAACGTGGTTTCTCGGATGCCGATGCCTTAACCCAGAAGTTCTCCGTCACCACCGAGGATGCCGTAGGGGATTGGGATTCCAAGGTCAAGCAGGCTTGCTACACCGTCAAGGGCATGAGCGAGCTCGCCATCGCTGCTCTTGCACTGCCTGCCAACGCCAGCATCGTCGTGAAGCGTTCCGGCGCCAAGGATGCTATCTTCAACGAGAAGCTCAAATAAGCCTCCACGCCTCTTTCGACCCCATTAGCCTGCCCTCCACCATGGGGGCGGGCTTCACCTATTAAATAATTGCCTTCATGCACTTCACCGAAAACGCTCACATGAGCGATCTTATCCACGACGACTACCGGCTCCTGCAGGTCATCTCACGTTTTGGCGTCTCGTTGGGCTTCGGCGACCAGAGTGTCGCTGCCGCCTGCAAGGCCAGCGGTGTGGACACGGCAACCTTTTTGGCTGTCGTCAACTTCATCCAAAGCGAAGGGCGCGCATCGGTTGATGAGCTGGCCGAGGAAGTCAGCGTGGCCGAATTGATGCGCTACCTGCAACGCTCGCATGCTTATTTCGTGGACTTCCGCCTGCCCGCCATACGACGTAAACTCATCGAAGCCATCGACTGCTCGGCTAAGAACCAGATCACGTTCTTAATCTTGAAGTTCTACGATGAGTACGCTGCCGAAGTGCAGCGACACATGGAATACGAAAACGATCATATCCACACCTATGTGCAGCAACTGTTGGACGGTAAAGTGCCCACGAAACACACCGACTACAGCGTCCTTGCCCATCAGCATCAGGACAACCACTCGAGCATCAACAAGAGCAGCCACGAACTGAAGTCGATCATCGTCAAATACTATCCCAGTGACTCCGACACGCAGCGCCTGGCCGACACCCTGATGGACATATATATTATGGAAGAGGACTTGTTCTCGCATTGCCATCTGGAAGACACGCTCTTTGCCACAGCCGTTCACCTGCTCGAAATTGAGGTGAAAGCGAAGGCCAAGGAGGGTGGGGCGGCCGACAATGCGACAAGACGTAATCCCTCGGTTGAGGTGACGTCGGAAGAACTGTCCGAACGCGAGAAGGAGGTCATACGGCTCGTCGTGCGCGGCCTGTCGAATAAGGAGATTGCCGAGAAGATGTTCATCTCGGCCAACACCGTTATGACCCACCGACGCAACATCGCACGCAAAACACAAATACACTCGCCCGCCGGTCTCACGATCTACGCCATCGTGAACGGTCTCATCAATCTCGAAGAGGTAAAACTATAAAGCAGACCCATGGAACAGGATCTCAACATACGCGAGCAGACCCCTGACCGCGATTTCGAACAAGCCCTGCGGCCTTTGCACTTCGACGACTTCTCGGGTCAGGACAAGCAGGTCAGCAATCTCCGCGTCTTCGTCGAAGCCGCGAAATATCGTGGCGAGCCACTCGACCACACGCTTTTGCACGGTCCACCGGGACTGGGCAAGACGACGCTCTCGAACATCATCGCCAACGAGTTGGGCGTAGGCTTCAAGATCACCAGCGGTCCTGTGCTTGACAAACCGGGCGACCTGGCGGGCATCCTCACCTCGCTGGAACCTCATGATGTGTTGTTCATCGACGAGATCCATCGCCTCTCGCCCGTCGTGGAGGAGTATCTCTACTCGGCTATGGAGGACTACCGCATCGACATCATGATCGACCGCGGCCCGTCAGCACGTAGTATTCAAATAGACCTTAATCCTTTCACACTCGTTGGCGCTACCACCCGCTCAGGTCTGCTTACGGCACCACTGCGTGCCCGTTTCGGCATCAACCTGCACCTCGAGTACTACGATGCCGAAACATTGAAAGGCATCGTGCTGCGCTCTGCCGGCATCCTCAGTCAGCCTATCGAAGACACTGCAGCTGCCGAGATTGCACGGCGCAGTCGCGGAACGCCACGTATCGCCAATGCGCTGCTGCGGCGTGTGCGCGATTTTGCTCAGGTGAAAGGCAACGGACGCATCGACCTCGACATCGCACGTTTCGCCCTCGAGGCGCTCAACATCGACCGCCATGGCCTCGACCTCATCGACCGAAAGATCCTGTTGGCGATCATCGATAAGTTCAAGGGAGGACCCGTAGGCGTCGGCACCATCGCCACAGCCATCGGCGAAGACCCGGGAACAGTCGAAGAGGTCTATGAACCCTTCCTCATCAAGGAGGGATTCATCAAGCGGACACCGCGTGGACGAGAAGCTACGGACCTGGCGTACGAGCATTTGGAGCGGAGTCGCTACAAGCTTTCTGACGGTCAACCCAGTTTGTTTGATTGATTATGCTTAATATTCAAAGATTAAGGAAGGATTTTCCCATCCTCGAACGTGAAATCTACGGTCATCCGCTTGTTTATTTCGACAATGCTGCCACCACCCAGAAGCCGCGTTGCGTCATCGACGTGATGACCGATGAGTACTTGAACGTCAACGCCAACGTACATCGCGGCGTTCACTACCTCTCGCAGCAAGCCACCGACCTCATGGAACAGGCTCGCGAAACGGTGCGCCGCTTCATCAACGCCCGTTCGACGGCTGAGGTCATTTTCACGCGTGGCACCACCGAGAGCATCAATCTTGTGGCTTCGAGCTTCGGACAGGCCTTTCTTGACGACGGCGACGAGATCATCGTCAGCGAGATGGAGCATCATTCCAACATCGTTCCGTGGCAGCTACTCCAGAGTCGCAAGGCGATTAAGCTGCGTGTTTGCCCCATTACGGACGACGGGCGGTTGGACATGGAAGCTTTCGTAGGTTTGTTCAACGCTCGCACCCGCCTCGTAGCTATCACCGCAGTCTCCAATGTGCTCGGCACCGTCAATCCGATTGAGGAAATCATCGCCGTAGCCCATGCTCACCAAGTTCCCGTTCTCATCGATGCTGCTCAAGCAGCCCCACATCAGGCTATCGATGTGCAGGCGCTCGACTGCGACTTCCTCGCTTTCAGCGGGCACAAGGTCTATGGTCCTACAGGCATCGGCGTGCTCTACGGCAAGGAGTCGCTGCTCGAACAGATGCCTCCCTACATGGGTGGCGGCGAGATGATCGGCAAGGTCAGCTTCGAACATACCACCTGGAATCAACTGCCCTACAAGTTCGAAGCCGGCACGCCCGACTATGTCGCCACAACAGGCTTGGCGCGAGCCCTCGACTATGTCACCACTATCGGTCTCCCTGCCATTCAAGCCCACGAGCACGACCTCACCCAGTACGCCCTCCGGCAACTCCGACAAATCCCAGAGATGAGAATCTTCGGCCATCCCTCTCCGGAGGCGATGGGCAAGGACACGCAGGCCGACGGCTCGGCGGTCATCTCCTTCCTCGTCGGCCATATCCACCATCTCGACCTCGGCACACTCCTCGACCGCCTAGGCATCGCCGTGCGCACCGGTCACCACTGTGCCGAACCGCTCATGCACCGTTTAGGCATCGAGGGAACCGTCCGTGCCTCGTTCGCGTTCTACAATACGACCGACGAAATCGACCTCTTCATCGCAGCTCTTCAACGCGTGATAAAGATGTTTTAAGGCTATTTGCAGCGTCCTTTTCTTTGATAAAAGTCAAGGAAAGGGGCGATTTTTATGTTTAAAAGCAGAAAAGGTAGCATTATTCGCGCTTTTCGCCGTACCTTTGCACCAGCAAAACAAAAGGAGAGTCAAGCGAGGCTCTTCCATGAACAAAGAAGATAAAGGGTAATAGTCCTTCATGTGAATTAAGGTAAATGATTGTATTATTTAAGGAGTAACAACAATGCAGAATTTTACGTTTACGGCACTCGCTGTTTCATTGACAGCAATTGCAATCATCACAGGTTGGATGAATGGTGGCAACGGTTTGAACAGAACGTCAACCTTGCTCCCCTAATGCTGAAAACTTGTGACCATACATTGAGATTTAGTTAGTTAGTTTATAAGGTAAATGATTTTGTCGAGCGATTGTCCGTGAGGATAGTCGCTCTTTTTTTGATGCGTTCGCAAGCATTCAAAAGAGGAATATTGACTTCAAAACAATAAAAAAGAGGTGGAATATTTGGCAAAGCCATATCTTTTGAGTACTTTTGCGCGCAAAATCAAGAATATTACAATTATACCTCCCAATTATTATGGAAAAAATCCAAGAACTCACCGACAAGATCCGTCGTGAAGGCGTCGAGAAAGGGCAGGCTGAGGCCGCCCAGATTATCGCTAAGGCGCAGGAAGAGGCTGCAAAGATCGTAGCCGATGCCAAAGCGCAGGCCGAAGCTATCGCTCAGCAGTCGAAGAAAGCGGCTGCAGAGCTCGACAAGAACACAAAGAGCGAACTCAAGCTCTACACTGGTCAGGCGCTCAACGCACTGAAGAGTGAAATAACTAATGTTGTAAGCGACAAGATTGTAAGCCAAAGCGTTAAAGGCCTTACCGATGATAAGAATTTCCTCGGACAGTTTGTCGTGGCTCTCGCTTCGCAGTGGGCCAAGAATCAGGAGCTCGTCATTTCCACTGAGGATGCCGATGCTCTTAAGGCTTATTTTGCCAAGGAAGCCAAGGCACTGCTCGACAAGGGCGTGAAGATCGAGAAAGTCAACGGTAAGCAGACGCTCTTCTCCGTGCAGCCCGCCGACGGTAGCTATCGCGTGGACTTTGGCAAGGAAGAACTCGAGAACTATTTCAAGGGCTTCTTGCGTCCACAACTTATTGATATGCTGTTCTGAATTTGAGTAAACAAGTTAACAAGTTGACGAGTTGACAAGTTGTTTCTCTTGAGGAAGCAATGTCTCTCGCCCATAGGGAAAGAAAAAGCTCGTCAACTCGTCTACTTATCAACTTGTCAACTTTAAAATACATGGCAAACTACTATTGTTTCATGGCAGGACTGCCCACGGTTAAGCTTACCGATGCACAGCCACAGCACACTCTACTTCAATTGAAAGAAGAGCTGGCTGATGTGCTTGAGTCGCAGGACGCACGACTGATGGAGCGTTATTTTCTGCGTTTCGACTGCGAGAACCTTGCTGCACTGCTTGCCGATGCCGACGCCGAACTCGACGGTCGTGGCAACTACGACCGCGAAGCTCTCGGTCAACTCATCGAGGATGCACGCGAGCTCGACGGTGCCGTCAAGGGCTTCCCTGCATTCATGGCCGACTTTGTCCGCGACTACGATGCTCATGCAGGTCAGGCAGGCTGGTTCCCACGCGATGCTGCCCTCCTTGCCTACTATGATTACGCTCGTGAGTGTCCCAACACGATGATGGCTGAGTGGTATGATTTGAATTTCAACATCCTCAATATACTCACAGCCCTTATCGCTCGTCGCCAGGGTTGGTCACTGGCCGACTATGTTCAGGGCAGCGGTGCTGTGGTGGACGCCATCCTGAAGCAGGCCAACCAGCCCGATTTCGGACTTGGCGCAGAACTGGACTATGTCAAGGACCTCATGCAGGCAGCCGAGACCACCGACCCCGTGGAGAAAGAACGTCTCATCGACGCCCTCCGCTGGAACTGGCTCGAGGAGAAGACCTTCTTCGAACCTTTTGATATCACAGCCCTCTTCGCTTACGTAGCCCGTTCCGAGATTCTTGAGCGCTGGGCGTTGCTCGATCCAGAGCAAGGTCGTGAGCGTTTCACCGAAATCATCGAGAACCTGCGAGGCGAAGCTAAAGTGCCAGAGGAATTCATCAGGAAGTAGACAAGTAAACAAGTGGACGAGTTGACAAGTTGATTCTTGATAAAGAACACTTTCAGCTTGTCAACGGAGAAACAAACAACTCGTTAACTTGTCAACTAAATAACTCGTAAACTAATATATATTATATTTATGACAAAAGGAATAGTAAGTGGCGTTATCGCCAACATGGTAACGCTCCGCGTGGACGGACCGGTGAAGCAGGGCGAGATCTGCTACATCGAGACCGGCGGCGACCGCCTCATGAGCGAGGTCATCAAGGTCATCGGTCAGGACGTCTACGTTCAGGTATTCGAGAGCACTCGCGGATTGAAAGTGGGTGCCGTGGCCGAGTTCACAGGCCACATGCTCGAGGTGCAACTTGCCCCGGGTATGCTCAGCAAGAACTTCGACGGTCTGCAGAACGACCTCGACAAGATGGAGGGCGTCTTCCTCAAGCGTGGACAGTACACCGACCCGCTTGACCGTGAGCGCCTCTGGGACTTCGAACCCATCGTGAAGGTAGGCGACAAGGTCGTCGGCAGCGATTGGCTTGGTAAGGTCGAAGAGAACTGCCAGCCGCTGAAGATTATGGCTCCCTTCCAGATGAAGGGCACGGCTACCGTCAAGAGCATTGCCAAGGCCGGACAGTACAAAGTAACGGACACCATCGCCACCCTCACCCTTGAGGACGGCACGGACCTGGATGTCAACATGATCCAGCACTGGCCCGTGAAGTTCGCTATGACGAACTACAAGGAAAAGCCCCGTCCCTTCAAACTCCTTGAGACTAGCGTCCGCACTATCGACACCTTCAACCCTATCGTCGAGGGTGGCACGGGTTTCATTCCCGGTCCCTTCGGTACGGGTAAGACGGTGCTTCAGCACGCTATCTCCAAGCAGGCTGAGGCTGACATCGTAATCATCGCCGCCTGTGGTGAGCGTGCCAACGAGGTCGTGGAAATCTTTACCGAGTTCCCTGAACTCGAAGATCCCCACACAGGTCGCAAGCTGATGGAACGTACCATCATCATCGCCAACACGTCTAACATGCCTGTGGCTGCCCGTGAGGCTTCGGTTTACACTGCTATGACGATGGCCGAGTACTACCGCTCCATGGGTTTGCGCGTGCTGCTGATGGCTGACTCCACATCACGTTGGGCGCAGGCACTGCGTGAGATGAGTAACCGTATGGAGGAACTGCCTGGCCCCGATGCATTCCCTATGGACCTCTCCGCTTTGATCTCCAACTTCTACGGTCGTGCCGGTTATGTTTATCTCAACAATGGCCAGGTCGGTTCTATCACTTTCATCGGTACCGTATCGCCTGCCGGCGGTAACCTCAAGGAACCCGTCACCGAGAGCACAAAGAAAGTAGCCCGCTGCTTCTACGCTCTTGAACAGGAGCGTGCCGACAAGAAGCGTTATCCTGCCGTAAATCCCATTGACTCGTACTCCAAGTACCTCGAATACCCGGAGTTTGCAGAGTATATCAAGGAGCATATCAACGAGGAGTGGATTCCCAAGGTACTCAACCTTAAGACCCGCATGCAGCGTGGTAAGGAGATTGCCGAGCAGATTAACATCCTCGGTGACGATGGCGTACCTGTTGACTATCACGTGACTTTCTGGAAGTCCGAGATTATCGACTACGTTATCCTTCAGCAGGATGCCTTCGATGAGGTGGACGCCGTAACGCCCATCGAACGTCAGGAGGAGATCCTGAACATGGTCACCACCATCTGTGAGCATGACTTCCAGTTCGAGACCTTCCTCGAGGCCACCGACTTCTTCCGCAAGCTTATCAACCTCTGCAAGCAGTGGAACTACTGCCAGTACAAGAGTGACGAGTACTACGATTTCAAGCGTCAGATTGAGGAATTCATTAAATAATGGAATACTATGGCACAAGCTTTTCAGAAAATATATACAAAGATCAGCCAGATCACGAAAGCCACTTGTTCGCTAAAGGCCACAGGCGTGGGCTACGATGAACTGGCCACCATCGACGGCAAGTTGGCTCAGGTGGTGAAGATTATGGGTGATGACATCACCCTGCAGGTGTTTGAAGGCACGGGTGGTATTCCCACCAACGCCGAAGTTGTCTTCCTCGGTCATTCGCCCTCACTGAAGGTGAGCGAACAGCTCGCAGGTCGTTTCTTCAATGCCTATGGACAACCCATTGACGGCGGTCCTGCCATCGAAGGCAAGGAGGTACCCATCGGCGGTCCCAGTGTGAACCCCGTGCGCCGCAAGCAACCCAGTGAGCTCATCGCTACGGGTATTGCAGGTATCGACTTGAACAACACGCTCGTCTCTGGTCAGAAGATTCCTTTCTTCGCCGACCCCGACCAGCCTTTCAATGAGGTCATGGCTATGGTAGCCCTGCGTGCTAAGGTTGATAAGATTATTCTTGGCGGTATGGGTATGACCAACGACGACTATTACTTCTTCAAGAATACGTTCTCGAACGCGGGTGCTCTCGACCGTATCATTTCCTTCATGAACACCACCGAGGACCCTGCCGTTGAGCGTCTGCTTATCCCCGATATGGCGCTGACCGCAGCCGAGTACTTCGCTGTGGAGAAGCATGAGACGGTGCTCGTACTGCTCACCGATATGACTTCCTATGCCGACTCCCTCTCCATCGTGTCCAACCGTATGGACCAGATTCCTTCGAAGGACTCTATGCCTGGCTCGCTCTATTCCGACTTGGCCAAGATCTACGAGAAGGCAGTGCAGTTCCCCGAGAGTGCTGGCGGAGGTTCCATCACCATCATCGCCGTGACCACTCTTTCCGGTGGCGACATCACCCACGCTGTGCCTGATAACACGGGTTACATCACCGAAGGTCAGCTCTATCTGCGCCGCGACTCCGATGTCGGCAAGGTTATCGTCGATCCGTTCCGTTCGCTGTCGCGTCTGAAGCAGCTCGTGGCTGGTAAGAAGACCCGCAAGGATCACTCGCAGGTCATGAACGCAGCCATCCGTCTGTATTCCGATGCCGCCAATGCCAAGACCAAGTTGGAGAACGGTTTCGACCTCACCGACTACGACAACCGCTGCCTCGACTTTGCCAAGGACTATGCAACAGCCATCCTCGCCATCGACGTCAACGTGGACACCACCGAGATGCTCGACGTCACCTGGGGACTGTTCCGCAAGTACTTCAAGCTCGAGGAGGTCAACATCAAGAAAGAGTTCACAGATATTTACTGGAAGTAAATGGCTATCAAGTTTCAATACAACAAAACTTCGCTCCAGCAGATTGAGAAGCAGCTCAAGATGCGACAGCGCACGCTCCCGATCATCAAGAACAAGGAGACGGCGTTGCGTCTTGAGGTGAAGCGCTGCAAGGAGGAGGTGACGGCGTTGGAGGCGAAACTGCAGGAGCAGATAGCAGGCTACGAACGCATGTATGCCCTATGGGGCGAGTTCGATGCCTCACTAGTTGAGCTCAAAGATGTAGAGCTGGATGTCAAAAAGGTCGCGGGTGTGCGCGTTCCTATTTTAAAGAATATCAAGCTCGAGGCTAAGCCTTTCGGCATCTTCAGTGCTCCCAAGTGGTACTTCGACGGCATTAACCTGCTTAACGGTTTGGCTAAGACCGCTGTTGAGCGCGAGTTTGCCGTTGCCAAGTGCGACCTGCTCGACCACGCCCGCCGCAAGACGACGCAGAAAGTCAACCTCTTCGAGAAAGTGCAGATACCTGGCTTCCAAGAAGCGGTGCGAAAGATCAAACGATTCATGGAGGACGAGGAGAACCTCTCCAAGTCCAGCCAGAAGATCCTCAAGTCCTTGCAGGAGAAACGCAAGGCTGAGGACGAGGAAAGTGTGACCGCCGATGCCGTCGGTGAAGAACAGAAAGGAGGCGACGCATGATAGAGAAAATGAAGAAACTCACGTTCCTGGTCTATCATCGGGAATATGAAGAGTTCCTACATCGTTTGCAGGAACTCGGCGTCATGCACATCGAAGGCGGCGCCCTCGCCGAAGGGCAGTCGGATGCCGTATCGGCAGACATGGCTGAACTGCGGCGCGTGGATGCCCTCTTGAAGCAGATGGAGAACCTCCCCGCAGACAAGAAGAGTGCCGAGCCTCAAGTTCCCGACACCACCTCCGCGGATTGTCCTTTAAGTAGCGATTCTATCGCTACCCTCGAATCCCTCTTTGCGCGCCAGGCCGATCTCGCCAGTCGCGAGAAAGAGCTGGCAGAGCAGGTGGAGACCCTTACCCCGTGGGGAGAGTTCGATCCCAACGAGGTGAACAAGCAGATGGCAGCTGCCGGTTGCGAGATGCATTTCTACACAGCCTCCACCAAAGCTTTCAAGAAGGAGATTGCTCCCAATTTCCCCGTTGAGGCCATCAACGAGGTGAAGGGACTGACCTACTTTGTCGCCATCACCCGAGGCGAGGAGCAGAACATTCCTGCCACTGCCGTCACCCTTCCCGAGGCTTCGCTCAGTGCGCTTCGTGCTGAACATGAGAGCATCAATGCTCAGCTTGCGACACTCAACGCTCAACTTTCGACGACCGCTGCGACCCAACGCGCCGACCTTGAGGCCTACCGCGAGCAGTTGCAGTCGCGCATGAATTTCGACACCGTGCGCTTTGGCACCGAGACGGCTGCCGACGACCATCTGATGGTCCTCCGTGGCTGGATACCGGCCAAGGACAAGGATAAGATGCAAGCTGCCTTTGCCGACAGCGGAGCTTGGTTTGAGATTGCTGACCCGCAGCCCGACGACGACATCCCCGTCTGCCTGAAGAACAACCGTTTCTTCAAGCTCTTTGAGATGTTCACCGAGCTCTACATGCTGCCGAAGTACAACGAGTTGGATCTCACGCCTTTCCTCGCGCCCTTCTACATCCTCTTCTTCGGCCTCTGCTTGGGCGATTCGGGCTACGGCCTGTTCATCACCCTCGGCGTGCTGGCCATAAAGTTCTTCAAGAAGGACCTGAGCCAGAGCCTGAAAGCCGCTATGAATCTGCTGCTCATCCTGGGCCTCTCCGCTTTCTTCTGCGGACTGCTCTCGGGCGCATTCTTCGGCTTCAACCTCTACGACTTGAACGTACCGCTCTTTGACCGCATCGGTCAGGCCGTTCATTTGGACAACAGCCAGATGTTCAATCTCTCGCTCATCCTCGGCTTCATCCAGATCATCTTCGGCATGTGCCTTAAGGCCTACAACCGCACCATCCAGTTCGGCTTCCGCTATGCGTTGTCCACAATCGGCTGGATGATGGTCATCGTCTCGCTGGCCGTCGTGCTGCTCATGCCCGCCTACTCGGGCATCGCCAAGTGGTTCACCTATGCCGGCCTGCTGATAGCTTTCTGCTACAACAGCCCCGAGCGCTACGAGAAGAACCCCGCCACGGGCTTCCTCATCAACGTGGGAACAGGTCTCTGGGATGCCTACAACACCGCCACGGGCATGCTCGGCGACATGCTTTCGTATGTCCGTCTCTTTGCCCTCGGTCTCTCCGGTGGCATCCTCGCCACGGTCTTCGACAGTCTGGCCACAGGCTTGGCTCCCGATAATGCCATCCTCGGACCTATCGTCATGGTGCTCATCTTCGTCGTGGGCCATGCGCTGAACATGTTCATGAACGTCCTCGGCGCTTTTGTCCACCCGATGCGTCTCACCTTCGTCGAGTTCTTCAAGAACGCAGGCTACGAGGGCGGTGGCAGTGCCTATACTCCTTTCAAATAACTTGTTATTACGTAATTACGTTATAACGTCATCACGAAATAAATATAAAACAAATAAATCTTTAACAAAAACATCAATTATGAACACAACACTCCTCATCGCCTACATTGGCGTAGCAATCATGGTAGGTCTGGCCGGCATCGGCAGCGCCTACGGAGTAACCATCGCTGGTAATGCCGCTATCGGCGGCTTGAAGAAGGACAGCAAGCTCTTCGGTAACGCCCTCGTGCTGACGGCTCTCCCCGGCACACAGGGTCTGTATGGCTTCGCTGGTTTCTACATGTGCCAGAACATGTTCAACCTGCTCACTCCTGAAACCACAGCTATTCAGGCAGCCACCGTCTTCGGTGCCGGCTTGGCTTGCGGCCTCGCTTGCCTCTTCTCCGGCATCCGTCAGGGTCAGGTTTGTGCCAACGGTATCGCCGGCATTGCCCAGGGCCACAGCTACCTCTTCGGTAACACCATCGTCCTCGCCGTGTTCCCCGAGCTCTACGCTATCGTTAGCGTAGCCCTCGTTTACATGGCAGGCAGCGCCGTTGCCGCATAAGTAGGCTCTACGTTTCAAAACCAACAGGAGGACATCCCCATCGGAATGTCCTCCTGTTTGTATCATCAGGCCATTGGCTGATTGGGTGCTGAGGTCATAAAGTACTACTTTTGTACCCGAAAGCCGAATGTGCAGGTGCGCAGGAAGCAACTGAGGAGAATGTGCACTGCCTCAGGAAGAGATTAAAGCAAGAGTGTACAACATCAGTAAACTTAGGTAACAAAGTGTGTACCTTTTTCAGGCAAAGTCAAAGCCTCAAGGGTTACGACAAAAAGCTATAAGGCTTCTTGGCAAAACCCTTGAGGCTTTTCAGCTTAACCTATAAGGCTTTCGGTGCCAGCCCTTCGGTCGCGTTTCGCGTTCATCCCATTGCCTGCTCGAGGTCGGCGATGATGTCATCGACGTTCTCGAGACCTACGCTGAGGCGGATGAGGTCGGGAGCTACGCCGGCTTCGCGCAGCTGCTCGTCGGAGAGCTGACGGTGGGTGTGGCTCGCGGGATGCAGCACACAGGTGCGGGCATCGGCCACGTGGGTGACGATGCTCACGAAATCCAGGCGATCCATGAACGCGATGGCGTCCTCGCGAGTGCCCTTCAGACCAAAGGCGATGACGCCGCACGAGCCGTTGGGCAGGTATTTCTGTGCCAGGGCATAGTATTTGTTCGAGGGTAGTCCGCAGTAGTTGACCCACGACACCTTGGGGTTACGTTCCAGCCACTCGGCCACGCGCTGGGCGTTCTCGCAGTGTCGCGGCATACGCAGGTGCAGGGTTTCCAACCCGAGGTTGAGCAGGAAGCAGTTCTGCGGCGAAGGGATGCTGCCGAGATCGCGCATCAGCTGCGACACTAGCTTTGTCACGTAGGCCTTGCGGCCGAAGGCTTTCGTGTAGGTCAGTCCGTGGTAGCTCTCGTCGGGGGTGGTCAAACCTGGGAACTTGTCAGCGTGTGCCTCCCAATCGAAGTTGCCGCTATCGACGATGGCACCGCCCACTTGTGTGGCATGGCCGTCCATGTATTTCGTCGTTGAGTGGGTCACGATGTCGGCACCCCATTCGAAGGGGCGGCAGTTGATCGGGGTGGCAAAGGTGTTGTCCACGATCAAGGGTACTCCTGCCTCATGGGCCAGACGTGCGAAGCGTTCGATGTCGAAGACGTTGCCGCCGGGGTTGGAGATGGTCTCGCCGAAGAAACACTTCGTGTTGGGGCGGAAGGCGCTGCGGATGCGGTCGTCGTCCCAGTCGGGATCCACGAAGGTGCATTCGATGCCCAGCTTCTTCATCGTCACGCCAAACAGGTTGAACGTGCCGCCGTAGATGTTATTGGAGGTGACGAAGTGGTCGCCGGCCTGGCAGATGTTGAACACGGCGTAGAAGCTTGCCGCCTGGCCTGACGACGTCAGCATGCAGCCTACGCCACCCTCCAGCGCATTGATCTTCGCCGCCACGGCATCGTTGGTGGGGTTCTGCAGTCGTGTGTAGAAATAGCCTTCCTCCTCGAGGTCAAAGAGGCGTGCCATCTGCTCGCTCGTCTCGTAGCGGAAGGTGGTGCTCTGGTAAATCGGCAGTTGCTGCGGTTCGCCCTTCTTGGGCTTCCATCCACCATGGATGCACAGCGTCTCTAAGTTCTTTTTCATTGCATGTAGTATGGTTTTAGTTGAACGTCATTGCGGTTTTGGCGCTGCAAAGATAATGCTTTATTTCGAAAGTAGAGTTAAGTGACAATAAAAAAAGATTTTGAGACATAAACATAAGGCTCATCCGAAAATAATGACTACCTTTGTAGCGCAAAACGAACAAAGATTAACGAACAAACCTTATGAAACGAACATTTCTCTTTTCCTGCTTTATGCTATGCTTTGGCGCAATGAGTCTTGCCCAGCAACAGCCTCCGAAACCTACGCGTGCCGAGCTGACGGCTGCGGCGCATTACCGCAACCCCTTCGTGCAGACATGCTACACCACCGACCCTGCGCCGCTCAACGTGGGCGACTCGGTGCTCTACGTGTTCACTGGTCACGACGAGGAGGGCGCTGACTTCTTCTGGATGCAGGAGTGGCGCGTCTATAGCACACGCGACATGGTCAACTGGACGGACCACGGCTCGCCCCTGGCCTTGGAGAGCTTCTCGTGGGCTGATGATCGCGCATGGGCTGCTCAGGTGATTGAGCGCAACGGCAAGTTCTACTGGTACGTGTGCGCCCACTCGACCATTTCGGGCGGCATGGCCATCGGCGTGGCTGTAGCTAACCGCCCCGAAGGACCTTATCGCGATGCACTCGGGCGTCCGTTGTACGAGAACGGCTCGTGGGATCATATCGACCCCACCGTTTGGATTGACGAGCAGGGACAGGCCTGGCTCGCATGGGGCAATCCACGGGTCTATGTGCTACAGTTGCAGGACGACATGATCCATGCCAAGGGCGACGTGCAGATGGTGGACATGACCGAGGAGGGCTTCGGCTCGCCTGTGGGACGTGATCGCGAGCAGGGCAAGAAGTACAAGGACAGCTATGTCGAGGGTCCCTGGCTCATACAGCGGAACCCGCGCCTCTGGCATCTCCTCTATGCTGCCGGCGGCGTGCCCGAGCACATCAGCTACAGCTCGGCGCCCTCTCCCCTCGGCCCCTGGCACTACGAAGGCGAAATCATGCCCCTTGGCGGCACCGACTCATTTACCAACCACTGCGGTGTAGCCGATTTCAAGGGCCATCACTATTTCTTCTACCACACGGGCCATCTGCCCGGCGGTGGCGGCTTCGGTCGCAGCGCTGCCGTGGAGGAGTTCAAATACACCGACGACGGACGCTTCCCCACCATCAAGCCGACGCGTGAAGGCGTGCAGCCCATCGCCACCTTCAACCCCTATCGCATGGTGCCTGCCGCCACGATGGCTTATAGCTACGGGCTGAAGACTAAGCAATGCAGGCCTGCCAATCCTTCCCGTCAGGGCGGAGGCGCCTTCCCCCGCAGGGAACAGGTGGACGATGTTTACGTCACCGCTATTCACGACGGCGACTGGCTTCGCTTGGATAATGTCGACTTCGGGCAGTTCGGTGCCCGCGAGTTCACGGTCAGG
>Ga0247611_10002806_pt1 | contig 27052 bp, 12 predicted proteins | sample 177DNAGHGhighgp2_FD_192422 | JGI IMG/M metagenome (GOLD analysis project Ga0247611, IMG submission 192422) | Sheep rumen microbial communities from Palmerston North, Manawatu-Wanganui, New Zealand - 1770 DNA GHGhigh gp2 | ecosystem: Host-associated > Mammals > Digestive system > Stomach > Rumen... | reverse complement strand
TCTTCCTCAACTTCAAATAGCGCACCTTTACCGCTTTACGGAATACAGGATCTTGTAGAAGTCGTTGCCACATCGCTGGAGTTGGATTGTTGCTTGCCCCCTCGAAACACCAAGCCTCCAGATTGTTGGCGTTAGCGAAGTTGGCATTGCCATAGGCAAGGTTATAATCCCACACAGGACCTGCGAAGAGTTTACCGCCCGTTCCGTCTTCTCTCTGTTTCTCTTTGTAGAAATAGGCACTTCGCTTGTAACCATCTGCATTGAGACTCAATTCCGTATGAATGAAATAATCCACGAACGAAGGCACGTCGATATATTGAGCATAACCTTTCGCCGGGTCGGCATAGTATTCTGATTGTATCACCTGCTCCACCGTATCTATATAGTTCTGGATATAGGTTAGTTGTTCGGGTTGCAGCTTTTTCTTCTTCGGATAGATGCACGACCATATCACCTCACTCGACATATTGCCCTCGCCAATGCCAGGAACTTTCGAAGTGAACGTAGCATCGTCCTCGTCGAATGTATCTATGCGTAACAAATAACCGCCTGTCAATTCACGTCCGCTGATGTTGCTCTTTTTCAACTTACTGATGTCTACTCTATCTTTGCCTCGTTTAATGGCTTCAGAGAGGATGTAAATGCCACGATACTCTCCATCCAACTCCAACTCGCACATCAGCGTTCGTGGTCCCCAGTGTCCCATATCACGCCACAACTGGAAGGCAAGCGGGTCGCGCAACATGGAGACATCATTGTAAGGTGCCAGCAATACCCAGTCGCTATGTGCCGGCAAGCCCAGTAAACTCACATTCAACTCCTTGCCATCAGCATCGCGTGTCTCTATCGTGTATTTCTTTTGGTTGAAACTCAGAGAACTGTTTCCGCGCAACTTAATGCCGATAGGACCGTCATAACCTATAGTCTTCATGTGAGCAGCCACTTTCTGCCTTGGATTCAACGGTGTGGAAGTGGTGATACTGATGGTAGGCAAACTTTTCTGAGCGTATGCGCTCATGGTGAAAAGCATGGCATAAGCCACTACTAATAGCAGTAATAATTTCTTTTTCATCCAAACGACCTTTAACTATGCTGCAAAGATAATGTTTTATCGAGAAAACTCCAATGTTGTCAGTTTGTTTTTTCATTCGAAAAGTCTAATCGCACTTTCAGATGGCGTTTTCAATATCATTACATAAACTTTGTAAAATGTTCAAATCACATTTCTCACAAAACCACAACGACTGGAATGTTACACAAACAAAAGAGCATGATACATAACATTATTTTTATATTATATATTTTTAGTACTTTTGCAAAGAATTATTTAACAACCCATGAACAAGTATTTTTATCATCTAATCTTCGCCATTCTGTTCTTGATGAACGGAGTAGGCGTTGGGGCGCAGGAGCGAAGACCTATTGACTCAAAACACCCTTTATGGCTTGTCCATATTGACGTATGGAACAAAGCTGACCCTCAAAAAATCATCGATCTAATTCCCAATGACATCAAGCCATTTGTCTGCATGAATCTGTCATTGTCCTGTCAGTACGACACGGAAAAGAATGTCTACAAGATGCCACAGAATGCCGTCAAGACTTATAAATCATGGGCTACGGTATGTCAGGCCAACGGGATGTGGTTTACCTGCCAGCCTGCGAGCGGCGGACACACTCACATTCAAGACGATGACTTAGAGACTTTCGAGTATTTCTATAAGCGATTCCCCAATTTCCTCGGCTGGAACTATGCTGAGCAGTTCTGGGGATTTGATGAGGCGAACGACAAAAGTTCAAGTACTCAGGCATCCCGCATCGCCTTGTTTGCCAAATTAGTTCCGATGGCTCACAAGTACGGTGGCTTCCTGACCATTTCTTTCTGTGGAAACATCTGGTCTCACGCATTGAATCCCATCGGTATGATGAAGCGGAACAAGGATTTGCTTGCTGCTTGTAAGAATTATCCCGAAGCCATTCTCTGGCTTTACAAATACACCACATCATCCTGTTTCTATAATAACGAGAGTGTAACATTCTCACCCTTCATCTCAGGTCTTGCCAAGAATTATGGAGTGCGCTACGACAACTGCGGCTGGAATGGTGCTCTCGATGCAATTCTTGGAAACAATCACGGGAAGAAATATCCTACCGCTGCCGGTATCGGAACCGTCATGGAACAGACATGTGTGAACGGTGGAGCCGTATGGGATGGTCCTGAGCTGATCTGGACGGAAGATTTCCGTAATCTCAACAACTCTACGGTTGAAGGATATACCAGACGCAACTGGGATACATTCCCAAGCTTCAGGGGTGCATGGATGGACATGTTCAGGAAGATCATCGACGGAACAATGTACATTCCTTCGCGAGAGGAAGTAGTTGGCAAGACCAAGATTATCGTCATCAACGACCTTACCACTGGCAATGATGAACAGAAATATGCTGCCTGGGGCAATCTCTATGATGGCATCTACAAGCAGGATGATCCTTTCAACCGTGGGAACGGCCAGTGGATGGATAACTTCTGCTATTTCAAGAAGACGGGACGCTATGCCGCCATTTCTATTGCCATCGGCTTGTACGACGATGTTGCGAAGAGTATCCCTGTCCAAGTTAAGAAGTCGGCTTATCAGTCAAGATGGTCTACCCAAACCAAGAAAGTGAATGAGTTCAACGAGCAATACCCGGAAGTCAGCCAAGGCGACCTCTATGTATCTCGTTATAAGAACCAGTTAATCACCTATACTCCGTACACTTATCTTAACAAGAAGACGACCGCTACGGCGCAGATTCCATTAAAGTACAACACATGTAAAGAGATGGAACTGACCTACGGAAAGTTAAGTAGTGGTGTCATCCGTGAATTTTCCGACCATATTAATTTCTATCTGAACAATTACCGTACGGACACAACGACGGCGGTGATAGACAAGATTGTCATCAAAGGAGCGACAGAAAGACCAGCATATACGATGAGCAAGCGTACGTTTACAATAGCTTCCGCTTCAGATGAATGGGACGAGGAGAATAGCACGTACACATTACAGGTAAGACATAATGGTCCTGTTGACATTACGCTGACATGTAGCGGAACAGATACAGAAGGAAAGACAGACATTCCAGAAGAGATTGTCGCATTGACCGACCTGCCTAAGCAACCAGCCGACTATAATGGCGAAATCATCATTGAAGCAGAAGATATGGACTTCAAGAACATCAAGAGCTGTGTCACCGATCCTTACGGTTGGTATCCTTCCGTTCGCGGACATGCTGGAAACGGTTTCATGGATATGGGTACTAACACCGCCGGTTCACTTCGTCATTATAGCAAAATCAAGCATCCAGGTGATTACAAGATTGCCGTCCGCTATACATGTACTCAGCGTGCAGGTAATCTGGTCGTGCTGGTGAATGGAACAAGATACACCGTTCCCTGCGAAAAGACTGCTGTCAACGAATGGCGCAAGGCATACTTAGAGACAACCCTTAACGAAGGCAAGAACACGCTTATCATCAACAACACAAGCGGGCTTAATATGTATATTGACAACATTACTTATATACCTGCTGGTGTTGAAGCAGAAAAGTTCAATATTACTATCCGAGATACCGAACACGGTACAGCCGTTGCCAGCGTGAACGAAGCAGCTGAAGGAGAAAAGATTTCAATTGAAGTCACTCCAGATGCGGGTTATGCATTAGCCGGTTGGTCTGTTGTTCATGGCGACGTGATCATCGGTGAAGACAACACATTCATCATGCCCGACGACAATGTAACCTTACAACCCATCTTTACCGATTTATCAGCCACATACACCCTTGACTTCAGTAATGTGCTAAGCGGTACTCTCCCCGAAGGATGGCGTGCCACTCAGGAAAACAATGAGGTTCATGAATACCCGTCATCATTCAGTTCAGGTGCGCGTACATTTAGCGGCTTTACCGGATATCAGGGCAAAGGCTTATACTGGCGTGTGAACAATGCAGAATATGGAAGACAGGCAGCCTATCCATTAGTTCTTCAGCCGGGCGCTTACAAGCTGACATTTGCTATGGCAGCATGGAAAGAAAGTCCCAAGTATAAAGCCAGGATGTTAGATAAGAATGGCAAGGTCATAGCAGAATCACCAGTCTATTCCGCAACGCCGAATGCAAACGGAAACACTTCTGCCAACTTGTCTTCCTCACAATTGCAAGAATTATCGTTTACCGTTACCACACCTGGACAGTATATAATCAGCTTTGTGAACAACGGTACAGGTTTCGATGAGTTCCTCTTACTTGAGTGCCGCATTAATACCGTCATTCCAGATGGCATATTCAGCTTGGCAACAGATGATGAGGAGCAGATGCAAACACCTATTGCAATCTATAGTCCATCGGGCGTGAAGCGAGATGCTATGCAAAAAGGATTAAACATTATCGTTACGCCAAGTGGAAAAACAAAGAAAATTATTATTAAAGACTGAGAATTGTGCCTAAAAACGCTTTTCTCGCAAATTAAACCAAATAACAATGAACAGTAAAAGACAATTCTGGAAAAAGTGCCGTTACTACTCACTAGTCATCGGAACATTTATTGTCAGCGGCTGCCTTCTATCCTCCTGTACCGAATATGATTTAGACGAGAGGACACCTGAAGGATGGGGAGCAAGCATCTACAGCTGGCTCGAAGAGCAAGGCCGTCAAGGTGGAGAGAGTTTCACCAACACCGTAAGGATGATAGATGACCTGGGCTACAAAGAAGTTCTTTCAAAGACTGGTTCAAAGACCCTTTTCGTTGCAGATGATGCCGCTTACGAGCGATTCTACCGCAACAATCCCTGGGGTGTGCGAAGCTATGAACAGCTTTCGATGTCTCAAAAGAAACTTCTACTCTTTGGTAGTATGATTGACAACTCAATGCAGTTGAACAGTCTGTCAAGCGTTGAAGGAACACCACCCCGTGAAGGTGAGTGTATGCGCCGTTTAGCATCAAGTCAGCCTTATGACTCTGTGCCGATTTTACGTCCTGATCAGATGCCGGACAATCCTTATTGGTCTCGCCACCGCAAAGCAGGAAAGCCAATCGTATGCATGGAAGACTTCACCGTTGTTCCCTTGGTACATTTTATTGAAAAACAACTGACCAACCGCCGCATCACCAACGAGGATTATGATTTTATCTATAATCACACGACACAACGTCAGGCTGGTGATGCAAGTGTCAACGGTGTGAAAGTGCTGAATCCGAACATCAAGTGTTCAAATGGATTCATCCATCAGATGAGTGAAGTGATCACTCCCCTACCAAACATGGCAGAGCTGATTGCAAGCAAGAAGAATGTTAGTCAGTTTAATAAGCTTCTGGAAAGATATTGTGCTCCCTATCCATTGGATGAAGCCGTAAAGACACAATATAATTATCTATATGGTACGAGCGTTGATACAGTTTTCCAGAAGAGATTCTTCTCAAGGAAGTCACAAGACGGCAAGCCCCTTCTTGCTACGCCAGACAATGGACCTGTCAACGGATTATTAAAGTACGACCCAGAATGGAACTCATACTATTCAGGACTCAACGACCAGGATGGTAATATCGTTCTGCAACGTGACATGGGAGTCATCATGGTTCCGAGCGACAAAGCAATGACTGAGTATTGGGAGACTGGTGCAGGTCGTGTGTTGAAAGACTACTACGGCACTTGGGACCGTGTTCCTGATGATGTTGTTTCAAAGCTCATTAACAACAACATGTTAGGTTCATTCGTTTCATCAGTTCCGTCTAAATTTCAGAACATCCTGAATGATGCTAACGACCCGATGGGAGTAGAGCCGGAAGCTATTGATTCTGTATGGCTCGGATGTAACGGTGCCATCTATCTTACAAACCGTGTTTATTCACCGACAGCTTATGTAAGCGTTTCTTTCCCTGCCTTGATCAATGAGACCATGAGAATCATCTACTGGGGAATCGAGCAGCTGCAATATGACGTCTATCTCAATTCACTTAACTCATATTATAGTTTCTTCATCCCCACCAACGATGCCCTTCTTGAATACGTCGATCCTTGTTCGTATGGAAAGAGCCAGACTCAGTTGTTCCGCTTCCACTATGATGCAACAAAGGTTAATCAGGAAGAAAGAGTATGGGCAAGCATCTGGAACTATAACAAAGAGACAGGTGAAGTCGGTGACTCTATCGGCAAAGCCAGCACCACTCAGGTTATGAACCGTCTGAAAGACATCCTTGACACTCACATTGTCATTGGAAATGTCGAGGATGGAAAAACATTCTACAGAACCAAGGGCGGCACCGAAATCCGTGTGAACAACGTAGGTGGTGGTGCTGGAAAAATGACCGTTGAGGGTAGCTACCAGATGAACGAGTCCGGTCCAGTTACCGTAAGCTACATCTATGACCAGACAGAAGGAGGTAACGGTAAGAGCTATATCCTCCCCACTCCAATTCTGGGAACACGAATGACTGTTCGTGACGTACTGGCAAGCAAGCCGGAGTTCTCAAAGTTCCTTGAACTGATGGATGGTAGCGGTATCTTTGAAGTGATACACAACAAGCGTAACGCATGTGGAGGTACTAACATTTCAGTGTTTAACACCTATCATTATACTATCTATGTACCAACGAATGAAAGTATTGAAGCACTTCAGAAGAGCGGAAAGCTTTCAGACTGGGGCAAAGTTGAGGCATACGAAGAAGCAGGAAATCTAACGGCTAAGACCCGTGATTCACTTCAGATCGTCAACTTCTTGAAGTATCACATTCAAGATAATGCGCTCTTTATTGGTGCAGAAGAGGAAAGTGGTGATTTCGAAACTGCCGTGATTGACCCGGCCACAGAGCGATTCTATAGAATCAGAGCAAAACTTTCAGATGATGAAATAACGCTTGTTGACCATGCCGGAAACACCCGTCGCGTTGAAAAGCGGAATGGTCTGTATAATCTCGTGGCTCGTGAATTCCAGTACAACACCACCGACGCATCCTCTGCTAATGCAATTGAGACAAGTTCCTCGGCGGTAATCCACTTGATTAATCAGCCACTATTAATTGAAAAATGAGAATTGAAAATTGAGAATCATGATTAATAAAAGACTACTGAGAATAATGGCATTGGCAGTTATTACTTGTCAATTGTCAATTATCAATTCATTCGCACAACAAGCTGGCGATATCATCAGCGGAACCGTTAACGACTCATTTGGTCCGGTAATGATGGCTAATGTCGTGGAACTTGATGGAGCTAATCGTATCGTTGCGTCAACTCAGACGGATATCAATGGTAATTTCTCATTCAAGCTGAAGAATCCAAAAGACAAACTACGCATCTCGTTTGTCGGCTACAAGACCGTGACATTGCCATTCAACAAGACAAGTTATACCGTTGTGATGCAAGATGCGACACAAATCGGTGAAGTGACTGTCATTGCTAAGAAACGCGCACAAGGTTCAGGTCTTTCCATTCCTATAGATGAGATCTCAACGGCTCGTCAAAGTATTGACATGTCTGAATTCGAAGGACTTGCCCTGACTACTGTAGATGAAGCTTTGCAAGGTCGTATTGCCGGTCTTGACATTGTTGCCAATTCAGGTAACCTTGGATCAGGTACTTCAATGCGCTTGCGTGGTGTTTCAAGTATCAATGGTTCCAGCGAGCCGCTTATTGTTGTAGACGGTAATGTATGGGAAACAAACACCAATGATTTTGACTTCTCATCAGCCAATGAAGAGAAATTTGCCCAGTTGCTTAATGTCAATCCTGATGATATTGAAAGTATATCAGTGCTCAAGGATGCTGCCGCTACCGCTATCTGGGGATCACAAGGATCTAACGGTGTTATTGAAATCAAGACGAAGCGTGGTACTCGTGGAAAGACTCGTGTCACTTATAGCTATCGTCTTACTGGTACCTATCAGCCGACAGGTTATAAGATGCTTAACGGAGACGAATATACAATGCTTCTGAAAGAAGAGTATTTCAACCCGTCTCTAAGTGATGCATCAAGTAATATCCAGGAGCTCAACTATAACCCAAGCTTCCCTGAATATGAGATGTACAACAACAACACCGACTGGCTGAAAGCAGTTAAACAAACAGGTTGGAGACAGAACCATTATCTCGCACTTAGTGGTGGTGGTGAAAAAGCTCACTTCCGTATTGCTGCTGGATATGACCATGAAACCGGTTCTATCATCAAGCAGCAGCTTGACCGCTTCACCTCTCGTGTCAACCTTGACTACTTTGTTTCTGACCGCATTAAGATCGAGACAAATATTGCCTTGACATATACTCGCAATAAGAAGAATAATGGTAATCTGTTAGCCGTAGGTTATACTAGAATGCCTAACCTTTCAATCTATGAACAGGATAAGGATGGAAATGACTTGGAGGACTATTACAGCATGTTACCAACGGTTTCTAACCAATTGCGTGACCAGCTTAATGAGAAGAACACCGTTGCCTTGGCTCATCAGGCACGTAACTATGAGACAAGTTATAACATTGAGCCGGAATTCAAGTTGCGCTATAATCTGCTCGGACTTGAGGAAGACAAGACTCGTCTTGACTATGAAGGAAAAGTGGTGTTCAATATCTTCAACAGATACGAAGATCAGTATATGCCCCTCTCTCTGAGCACACGCGGATGGAATGATACAAGTAACAAACAAAGTAACCGCACTAGTGCTAACTCATCAAAGAGCCTTGGTGTTACAACAACCCATACATTAACATTTACGCCTAGGTTCCGCAACAAGGATCACATGCTGACAATGATGTTGCGCGGACAGCTCACAAGTGGTGAATCAACATCACAAAGCACCTCTTCATGGGGTCTTCCTTCAGGAAGCATTCATAGTACTGCCGCAGAAGGTATTATAGATGGAATGAGTACAGGTAGTGGTCAATGGAGAAGTATTTATTTCACATATTCAGCCCACTATGCTTACAAAGCCCGTTATATGGCAGACTTCTCTATCCGTCGAGATGGTACCACAAAGTTTGGTAACGACCAGCGTTGGGGTAACTTCCCTGCTTTCTCTTTACGTTGGAACATCAGCAAGGAACCTTGGTTCCAGAAGGCTCTGCCTTGGGTGTCAATGCTTTCAATCCGCCCAGGTTGGGGTATTGTAGGAAAACAACCAGGTTCTGAGTATCTTTACTTCAGTAAATACCAGAATGGTGTGGGTTACCTTAATCAAGGAAGTATCTATCCCCAGAACATTCAGTTGAACAACTTGAAATGGGAGCAGAAGGAAACCTATAACCTCGGTACTGACTTCGGATTCTTCAACGACCGAATCACGGGTAATGTGGAATTTTATTGGCAGTTCACCTCTGACCTTTTGATGGCAAACAGAGGAATTCCTACATCTTCAGGATACACGGCATTTGCATGGCAAAACGTAGGTGACATGAAGAATATTGGTTGGGAGTTCAACCTCAATGGTAACCGTATCATCAAGGCTGGAAAGTTCAGTGCTGATTTCAACATCACATTTGCTAACAACAAAAACCAGATTACCTCAATGGAAGAGACCTGTTTAGCAAGCCTAAACAATGAGTTTGACCGCCAGAATGGTTCATATCTCACACGTGTGGAACTTAACCGCGCAATGGGTAGTATTTATGGTTTCCGTTACAAAGGTGTATATCAGTACTCCGACTATTCTCCAGAAGAGATTCATGGTGTAAGTGGTCCCAACGCACCTGTTGCACGTGATGCAAATGGAATCGTTGTTCTTGATGAAAACAACATGACTAAACCCATGATGTTCTGTGCAGGTAGTGTGAACTACGAATTCCGTGGCGGTGATGCCATGTATGATGATGTCAACCATGACGGACAAATCAATGAGCTTGATATTGTTTATCTGGGATCTTCCTTACCTAAGTTTACTGGTGGTTTCGGATTCAAGCTGAACTTTGGCAGGTTGTCTCTCAACAATCAGTTTAACTTCCGTTATGGTAATAAGATTATTAATAGTGCTCGAATGAGAGCTGAAAACATGTATTCAAACAACAACCAGAGCCGTGCTGTTAATTGGAGATGGAGAGTTGAAGGTGACATCACCGAGATTCCAAGAGCACTCTATCAGCATGGATACAACTGGTTAGGCTCAGACCGTTTCGTTGAAGACGGATCATTCATTCGTTTGAACTACACTCAGCTGAGTTACTCACTTGACCCGAAGATTATCAAACGCTGGGGACTTACACAATTAAGTTTCTATGTGTCAGCTAACAATCTGTTTTGCCTTACCAAGTATTCTGGAGCAGACCCGGAAGTTGGTTACGGATCTTGGGGAGTTGTCACTGACGGAGCACAAACTCCTCGTGCAAAATCATTTACAGGAGGTATAACGATCCAATTCTAAACTATTAAAGAATTATGAAAACTACATATAAAATTACAAGGATACTGTCAGGAGTAGCATTTTGTGTTCTCAACTCCTCTCTCCTAACATCCTGTTCGGATTTTCTTGACATCCTGCCAATGAATGAAGTGGTGCTTGAGAATTTCTGGACTGAAAAGGGAGACGTAATAAGTGTGGTGAACAGCTGTTACGAAACACTTGAGAGTAGTGACTGTCTGACACGTATGGGTGTTTGGGGAGAATTACGTTCTGATAACATGCGATTAGGTGCTAATGTATCTAACAACATTAATGAAATATTGAAGGAAAACCTCTTACCATCAAATCCAATGTGTAATTGGTCAGTATTTTATAAAGCCATTAACCGTTGTAATACAGTTTGTTATTACGCTCCCAAGGTTCAGGCTATCGATCCTAACTACAGTGAAGAAGAGATGCGTGCAAATGTAGCTGAAGCATCAGCTCTCCGTGCACTATGCTACTTTTATCTGATTCGCACTTTCCGCGATGTACCTTACACCACTCAACCCAGTATTGACGATACGCAAGAGTATATATTGCCTGCATTACCATTCAATACCGTTTTAGACTCGCTCATAACCGATTTGGAAAAGGTGAAAGACGATGCCGTACGGCGTTATTATACAGATGACAATGCTAATGCATATCAGAACTCAAGTTTGATTACACGTGGTGCTATTTATGCAATACTTGCTGACTTGTACCTTTGGAAAGGTGACTGGGATAATTCCATTAAATATTGCGACCTTGTGTTAGACCAGAAGCGTGAGCAATATAAGGAGATGATCGACCGTGAAGGTAATGTCAACAACATTGCTTTGTTTGGCGATATACCTTTGATATTGGAAAAACCAATTGGCAGCACTGTATGTGGAAACGCATATAATGAGATATTTGGAGTCGGAAACTCGTTCGAGAGTATATTTGAACTCTATTTCCGTACCAACCAGAGCCAGCAGAATTCATGGGTGACAAGTTATTATGGTAACAGTAATAACACGATGGGTAGTTTAAGTGCTCCTGATTTCTTAGCTAAAGATGTGACACAAGGAACGAACAACATCTTCAGGAAGACTGACGGTCGTATCTATGAGTCAACAGAGTTGACAAACTCCCGTTATGCAATAACGAAATATGCACGTCGTTCGGTGAATTATAGCACTCAGAACGTGAATTCCGATAAAGATCTCAACCTGACTTCTTCGCGCAGATCTGGTGGAGATGCCAACTGGATTATCTATAGATTATCTGACATGATACTCATCAAAGCTGAAGCTCTCATTGAAAAGGGAGCAGAGAACTATGAGTCGGCATTTGCATTAATCAATGTCGTCAACAAACGTGCAAATGACGTGACAACCACTTCACGTTCTGACACCTTGAAGATGGCAGATTATATTGATTCTAAGGCTTCTATGGAAGAGCTGCTTTATGCAGAGCGTCAACGTGAGTTCATGTTTGAAGGAAAGCGTTGGTTCGATCTCGTTCGTTTGGCACGACGTGATGGCGATAACACGCGTCTCATTTCTCTGACATCGAGAAAGTATATTGAGAATGTTAATGCCATCAAGATCAAGCTTGCTGATCCTAATATCATTTATTTCCCTTACGCCAAGAGTGAATTAAAGGTGAATCCGTTACTTAAGCAGAATCCAGCATTCGACACTGGAGAAGATGCTGAGTTAAACCGATAAAAAATGCAAAAGATGAATTTAGAAAGAATGAATATGCATACAAAGTTTTATAAAATAGTCCTTACGCTGTTTGCTGCTGTTACATTGGTAGCTTGTGTCGACAACGACGATGACATTCCCATGAACTACTATTCAGCATCAAAAGTAACTGCAGCTGGGTTCTTGGAGAAGAATCAGGACCAATTCAGCGAGTTCATCAGTATTTTGAAACGCACTCCCTATTTCTCAATGCTATCAACATACGGGGATTATACGCTATTTGCACCAGACAACAGTGCTATTGAGCGTTATCTCAAACGCATGGGATATAATAGTATTGATGCCATCACAGATGAATCATGCGATACACTTGCTCGCACACATATTATTAAAAAAGGTGCGTTCTTTACAACTGACATCAGTGAGGGTGCCTTACCCGAACTTAATATGGCTGATGCCTATATTGTATTGTCAAGTGACTCTGATGTACAAAACCATAACGCTTTGGTTTATTACATCAACAAGAACGCAAGGGTAATTGAACGTGATGACTCTGTTACAAATGGTGTTGTGCATGTATTGAACAATGTCATTACATCAAGTAGTCTTCTGCTGGCTGATAAAATTGGCGAGGATTCAACTCTGACTCTTTTCTATCAGGCATTGAAGCTGACGGGTATGGCAGACTCTCTGGTTAGATATCTTGATGAAACATATACTTGCGGAGAAGACTCTGTTCATGAAGGTGTGATGGTAAGATGTACTTCTGGTTCAGCATTATACACACGTTCATTCTGGCCAGGAAAACGATACTTTAAGTATACGGCATTTGTAGAGCCTGACTCAGTATATCATTCTAAGGGCATTAATAACATCGAGGATTTGAAAGCCTATGCCAAGAAGATATACGACCAGACCTATCCCGAAGATGCCGGATTGTATGACGATGACCCCGGGAACCGTAAGAATCCGCTCAACCGTTTTGTCTCCTATCACCTGTTACCTCGCATTGGCCAGTACAATAGTTGGGTAATGTCAGGCGACCTTCGTGAGCATTGCTGGTATACATCTATCAGTGATCCTGAAGAGTTCTATGAGACTATGTGTCCTGGTACGATGATGCGCTTTGCCGGTCCTCCAGCTGGTTTATTCATCAACCGCAAAGGATTACAGAATAGGTATACGGTACGCGGAGTTAAGGTTTTATCACCTTCAGAGTCTGGTTCAGCTGACCAAAATGCACTCAACGGTGTTTATCACTATATTGATGATATTCTTGCCTATACCACTCAAGTTCGTGATGAAGTGCTAAATTGCCGTATTCGTATTGACGCTACGGTTCTAAGTCCTGACTTCATGAATTGTAACGGACGCGGACGTTATGGTGAAGACATACTTACTGGTTTCAAGAACAAGTATATCACCGACTGGAAGGTAAGTGATGAAACGTATGTAGGTGTACATAGTGATGTAGGCTACTGGAACTCATATCAGGCAAATGCCGTTTGTATCAGTGGTGTGTTTGATGTGGCATTCAAATTACTTCCAGTACCATCAGGAACTTATGAGATTCGCCTTGGTTATACGGTTGGCGACGAGCGTGGTGTTGTTCAGGTGTATCTGAATAATGAGCCTTGCGGTATTCCTGTTGACTTACGTGTTTATGGTCCCGATCCAACAATTGGATGGATTGAAGATACCGACGATGAGGAAGAAAACACGGCTAACGATAAGGCCATGCACAACCGCGGATATATGAAAGGTATGGACAGCTATCGTCCTTGGGATGCTGATAACCCATTGCGTGGCAACAACTGGAATCTGAGACGAGTACTTGCTACCAAATACTTAGATTCAGAGAAGACATATTATCTGCGTTTCCGTCAGGTACTTGACGATCCCGACCGCTATTGGTCATTCGACTATATTGAATTGTGTCCGAAGAGCATCTATGGAAGCCCGGAAGGTGAGGACACTCATTAGTATTATATAAAGGTGAAAAAAGTAAATAGTAAATAATATGAAAATATCAATAGGAATCAAGGCACTTCTTTGTTCTTGCCTTTTGCCTTTATTCATTGCATGTACCGAATGGAATGATCACTATGAGGACTTTGGCAATGTTGGAGGCGGAAGTTCTCAAACCTTGTGGGAACAATTGAAAAGCAATAACAGCCTAAGCGACTTCTGCGAGGTATTGACACAGACGAAAGTGTTCCGTATGCACAAGAAGACCCCGACGAGCTATGCTGACCTGCTGAATAGTGGTCAGTCATTCACGGTGGTTGCACCGGTAAACGGTACTTTCAATAAGGATTCTCTCCTACAACTGGTGCAGACCGCTCAAGGTGACTCAGTCGTTGAACGCTTCTTTGTGTTCAATCACATATCACGCTCCCTGAACTCAATAGACAAGGAAGAAAAAAGCATGTTGTTACTTAACAAAAAGCATGTTACCATGACTGACAATGCTATTGAAGGTGTAAGAATAACAACAGCCAATCAACATGCAAAGAATGGCGTCCTTCATATTGCGGAGCGTCCTCTGCCCTATGAGCGTAGCCTCTATGAAACTTTGAGTGATATTCCTGAGTTCAGTAGTATTGGCCGTATCTTACGTCAATATGAGGAGGATTATTTCGATGCAAGCCAGTCAGTTTCAAGTGGTATCATTGAAGGAGTACCCATCTATGTCGATTCAGTTGTCATTGAGCGTAACCGTATGCTTCAGCAGATCGGACTAATCGATGCAGAAGATTCACTTTATTGGGTAATCGCACCAACAACAGCCGGCTGGCAGAAAGCATGGGATGAAGCTTCGCAATACTTCAAGTATGACGAGACGGTATTAAAACGTGACTCTTTACAAACACATTGGACGACTCGTGCTCTTCTCGATGATGCCATCTTTAACATCACAGACCAGCGCACATTAACTGACTCTTTAGTGTCTGTACAATACTTGCAAAACAGGAATCTGTCATCACGTAAGCCTGTTTATCATGTATTTAAGGATCCATTTGGAGCCAATGGTATTTTGCATAATGCAACCAAGGTGAATTGCAGCAATGGTATTCTGTACAAGACTGATGAATGGCCATTTACTCCCGAGCAGACTTATCTTCGTGAATTATGGAGTGAAGGTGAACACACCCAGCTGATTATCAATGAGAAAGACTGTTCATATAATGTACGGCGTACTGCTGCTGACAGTATTTCCGAAGGTGGATATCTTCAGATTATTCCTGCTAAAGCTACATCAAACTGGGATCTCACCTACCGCATCAACAACACGTTGAGTGGTACTTATGACATTTGTGCAGTTATTCTGCCCAGATCAGTAATGGATGTAAATGCAGTGAATGGTAAGCCCTGTAAATTTAAGGCTACTATCACTTATGTTGATGAGACAGGAGCAGAAAAGACTTATAATTGTGAGAACACACAATTCAAGAGTAATCCCGAACAGGTAGACACCATTGTTCTTGCAGAAGCTTTCCAATTGCCAGTCTGCAACTACAATCAGAATGACATTAAAGTCAGTGTCAAAATACAGTGTTCCATCTTGGCTAGAGAAACCTCCTCATATTCCCGTGAGATGTTTCTTGACTGCATTTACTTGAAACCAAGAAGAGATTTGAAAACCGAAAATTGAAGATTATGATTAATAATAGACTATTAAGAATATTGGCATTGATAATGATTAGTTATCAATTGTCAACTATCAATTCGTTCGCACAGGAAAATGAGGAGACTAATGTCGTAACTGGTTATGTAGTTGATGCGGCGAGCAAAACGCCTATGGCTGGTGTTATCGTCACGGCATACGGGGATAACAGATATTCGGCTATGACAGATAAAGACGGTCATTATGAATTGAAAGTGCCCGCTTACACACGATCGGTAACGATGCGAATTGATGGTTATAATCTTTTGCAGAAGGCAATCGATAATAACAAAGCCGACGGTCAGCTCTATCATGAGTCATTCAAGACAGATTATAATCTACACACAGATGCAGGGGTCAGTGCGCAAGCGGTTGATTTTGCAAACACCTCCGAGGTAAGCATTGATGCTCTCGTCCAACAGCAACTGGGTGGTGACATGCGGTCTGTGAATAGAAGCGGTATCCCAGGTATGGGTAATGTGATGCTTATTCAGGGTATCAATTCTCTGCATGCAAATGCTCAGCCGTTAGTTGTCATCGATGACGTTATCATGGATATGCAGTATGGTCGTGAAATGTTACACGATGGCTATTATAACAATATCCTGGCAAACTTAAATGTAAATGATATTGAGAATGTCACCGTATTGAAGAATGGTACTGCTCTCTATGGTGCCAAGGGTGCCAATGGCGTGTTGCTGATCAAGACGAAGCGTAACAAGAGCATGACCACAAAGATTGATGTGACAATCAATGGAAGATTCGAGCTAATGCCCCGTCTGCCAAAGATGATGAAAGCTGAAGACTATCGTCTGTACACCACAGAGCTTCTTTCGGATAAGACCAGCACGCTTGGTTCAATGAAGTATCTGAATAACGACCCTGGTTATTTCTACTATAACCAGTATCATAACCAAACGGACTGGACTGACTATGTGTATGACAATGCCTTCTCTCAAAACTATGGCATCAACGTACAAGGAGGTGACAATGTCGCATCTTACAACTTGTCTGTAGGTTATTCTTTGGCAAATAGTACACTGAAGAAAAACGACTACTCTCGTTTTAACATGCGCTTGAATTCAGACATCGAAGTGCTTCGCAACCTGAATGTCCGTTTTGATGCATCATATAGTGATGTTGACAGAAGTCTGCGTGATGATGGTGCCCCATTCGACTTGTTATCTGGTGTTATCACCTCACCAGCATTCCTTGCTCAAACAAAAGCTCCGTTCCTTTCACCATATGCCTATGACAAGCACGGTAAGCTCAGCCATTATCTGGCAGAGGCTGACGATTATCTGGAAGGAATGTTCCAAGGAAGAGGACGGTTGGCTAACCCTGTCGCAATCCTTGATCATGGAGATGGTAAGAACAGAAACTCACAAGGTAATCGTCTGATTACATTCTCCATCATGCCACAATACAAGTTGAATAAACATTTGACTCTTAGCGAGCACTTCACCTTGGGCTTGGTTAATACCAACGAAAACTATTACCTCCCGATACAAGGTGTTCCTAACTTCGTGGTTGACGGACTTGATGAAGGAACAACACTTCAGAACATCGCACAAAGCCAGGCTTCACGTCAGACCGCCATTCAGAGTGACACTCGTATTTCTTGGGAAAACCGTTATAAAGCTCATTTCATCAGCTTGAAAGGTGGATTCCGTTATATGAGTAATGATTATAATCTGACTGCCCAGCAAGGTTATAACACTGGTAATGACAAGACTCCTAACATGAGCAGCTCATTGCAATTTAAGGATACGGACGGTGCCGACGACAAGACTCGTGAGATGGTTGGATATGGTTTGGCTGAGTATAACTTTGCTGAACGGTTCTACCTGAATGCCGGTCTTTCAGCACACGCTTCATCCCGCTTCGGTGATAACTCCAATGGTTTGAAACTGGGTGGTGTTATTTGGGGGTTGTTCCCCAGTGTTGAAGGTGCATGGGTCTTGACAAATGAGAAATGGCTCAATAGCATGAAGGGTATTGAATACCTTCGTATTAATGCAGGCTTCGACATTACCGGTAATGATGATCTCGACTATACAGCATCACGTAGTTATTTCGTAGCTCATCGCATGCTCAATAGTAATGCCAGCGGTCTTTCAATCGGTAATATCGGCAATACAGAACTTCAATGGGAAACCACAAAGCGCGTAACAGCTGGATTTGAAGGAAGATTCCTTAACAACCGACTTGCCGTACGTCTCAATCTCTTCAAGAGTTGGACTTCAAACCTTCTCTCTCTTCGTCAACTCGCATGGACCAGTGGATTGAAAGAGAATTGGAGTAATGACGGTAAGCTTGAGAATGCGGGATTCGACTTGAATGTCAACCTCAAAGTTCTTAATCTGAAGGATTTCCGTTGGGAAATGGGTGCATCAGCTGGCCATTATAATAATAAGGTGACTGCTTTGCCAGATAACAACCGTTCTGTAGAGACCGACATTTATGGTGCTACCGTTCTCACTAAAGTCGGTGAACCTGTTGGAGTGTTCTACGGATGGCGTTCAAAAGGCGTATATAGTAGTGCAGATGAAGCATCGGCAGACAACCATTACATCATGAAGACTAATGGTGACCGTGCATATTTCCATGCAGGTGATATTCGTTTCGAAGATAAAGATGAAAACGGTGTCATCGACAAAAACGACCGCTCTATCATCGGAAACCCAAATCCAGACATATATGGTAACATATATACAAAATTCAACTGGAAACGTGTGACACTCTCTGCTGTGTTCTGCTACTCATTGGGTAACGACATCTACAATTATCAGCGTTCACTCCTTGAAGGAGGAAGTCTGTTTATCAACCAGACGACAGCTATGAATAACAGATGGACCACCGATAAGCAGATAACAGATATTCCAAGAGTTGCATATAACGACCCGATGGGCAATAGTCGTTTCAGCGACAGATGGATTGAAGACGGCAGTTATCTTAGACTGAGTAATGTTACATTAAGCTATTATCTGCCTATTCATAGCACATACCTGCAAGGTATCACAATATGGGGCAATGCTTCTAACATCTTCACTGTCACCCGCTATCTTGGAAGTAATCCGGATTGCGCTATGGGTAGCAACATGCTATCGCAAGGCATTGATCGCGGTCTTCTCTCAGCAGGTCGTTCTTTCTCTGTCGGTGTGAACATCAACTTATAAAAGCAGAATGTCAATAAGTTAAATAGTATCAATATGAAAAATAATAAATTACTGCTTCTTGCAGCACTCGTCATACTTCTACCTTCATGCTCTGATATGTTAGAGACAGAATCAGAATATGTAGAGTTCGAGAAAGATAATACGTTAAACCACCCTACCGACTCAGTTTATAGTGTATTGGGAATAATTGGGAAGATGCAGATTATCGCCGACCGTACTGTTTTGTTTGGTGAGGTTCGTGGAGATCTCGTAACACCAACAGAAGCGGCATCGGCTGATCTGAAAAGGCTTGCGAACTTTGAATTCGCTGAAGACAACAAGTATAACGCGATAAGTGATTATTATGCTGTCATCAACAATTGTAACTACTATCTTGCACATGTAGACACGGCTCTACAACGTCGTGGTAGGAATCTCTTCAGGGCTGAATATGCAGCGGTTAAGTCTTTCCGTGCATGGACATACCTCCAATTGGCTATGGCATACGGACAGGTTCCTTTAGTAACCGACCCCGTCATGACTGAGAATGAGGCACGTGAGGCAATGAATCTGAACAGATCCGGAATCACTGAGATCTGCCAGTATTTCATTAACGACCTTACTCCTTATGCGGAAGTTGAGTTGCCGCGGTTCGGAGACATCAACAACTTTGATTCTCAGCAATTCTTCATTCCAATGAAAGCCCTGCTGGGCGACCTCTGTCTGTGGGCAGGAATGTATAAGGAAGCTGCAAAATGGTATCATGACTACCTGACCGACAAGCGTAATCCTATCCAAATCAACTACTCCAACAGAATTGTGTGGCCTTCTGCTACGGAATTTGTTTCTCCTGTCAACGGTTATTCTACAACGAATAACATGCAGGAAGTCCTAAGCTTTATTCCTATGGAAGAAAGAGTCTTCGACGGAGTGGTCAGCGATCTGAGTAATATATATAACTCCACTCAGGAGAATAACAATTACTTCCAGATTACGCCTTCTCAAGCCATGTATGACATATCTGCAGCTCAAACCTACTGCCTTGAGAACAAGACTGCTACTACTACCGATACCATTTATGTTCCGAAGACAGGTCTGTATAAGGAGATAATGGCAGGTGACCTGAGATTCTATTCCAACTACAATATCGTTTCAGTCTCAGGACAAGATAAGTTCTCGGAGTATGGCCCCGACAATCAGACCTTCCGGAAGATTACTGCACGCTATATCCCGACATATCGCCGTACAATGGTATACTTGCGTTATGCCGAGGCTCTCAATCGTGCCGGCTACCCGCAATCTGCTTTCACAATCTTGAAGCACGGTATTTGCCAGGAGAATATCCTTAACAATGTGGATAGCTTGGAAAGAACTGCCGCTGATGAGTTGATTACCTTTGATGCAAATGTATTCACAAAGGAAACTTCAATCGGTATTCATTCCTTCGGTTCCGGTGATTCACAAGATAATGCATACTATACCCTGCCAATGCCTCCCACACAGCTGGCAACACGGCAAGATACGATTAACTACCAGATACCACTCGTTGAAGACTATATCATCAACGAAATGGCACTTGAAGGCTCATTCGAAGGATACCGTTTCAATGACCTTATGCGCGTAGCATTAAGACGTAACGATCCTGCTTACTTAGCTGATCCTATTTCTTTACGTAGAGGAACCAGGAATGATGCGCTTCATGCCCTGCTGATGGAAACCAAGAACTGGTATCTGCCTTTAAGATAACAAGCATCACAAATTATTAACTAAGAAAAAGTGATTAACTGCGATGAGTATGCGGTTAATCACTTTTCTTTTTATGACCTCAAAAGGAAATGATTGCAATATCATTCCCTGTATTCCGGGAACATACTATTTGACTATAAACTTCTTACCGTTTAGAATGTATAAACCACTTGTTTGGGGTTTGCCTTTTAGTTTCTGACCATTCAGGTTATAATAGTCAGCCTGTCGGGATTTGACATCGGTTGCCTTATCTATAGACATAAGTTCACCCTTCCTACGAATTGCCGCCCTGCCGATTACAAGATCAGCCCAAGAGAAATCATCAGTATAGAAAGTGATGGTATAACGTCCTTTCTTCGTCACGTCGAAAGTGAAGTTTGCCGTCGTTGTTCCTGAGAAATCATTGGAAGCAACATTACCGATATTTGTTGTGGGTGTGTAGCTTTCAGAGAAGATCTCTTCGCCCTCTGTCGATTCAATAGCAATCTTTATTTGAGCAAAAGAACTCTGATTCCAGTTGGCAAGACGATGGAACAGCTGATAGTTTCCTGGATAAAGCGTCAACGAAGTCATCGTCTTTGTATCGGCAAAACGGGCATATCCTTCCTTAGGTGCGCCGGTTACATTGCGGGTATAGAGTCCGTAGTCAAAGTCTCGTTGAGCACCTGTGAAATGAAGGACACGACTTCCAGAACTAAACCCTGATGAATAACCAATTCTCTGCTCTACGCCGTCATAAGTCATCCAACCGTCTGGTACGCATCCATCCGAATCAAAAGCCCCAAAGACATAGTTTCCTGTAGGTTCCAATACGGAAATAACGACTTCACTACCACCCTTTATCCCGGTGTTATCTACGGCAACAACCTTAATATGATGTTCACCCTTCCCAAGATTCCCCAAAGTGTATTGATACGGAGGAGTATCCTGAACAGATAGTAAGGCATCACCATCATAGAAGGAAACGCTCTCCACTTCACCGTCCGGATCTTCGGCAGAAGCCTCAACAAGGATTGGCGGAACATCTGACTCACCTCCAAGCGTAATGAACGTCAATCCGTTCTGAGGGTTATTGATATGGACTACAGGTGTAGTCATCTCCAGCGAGTATCGTTTGCAGAAATTCCAGATCTCTTCACCCGTCATTACAATGTCATTCGATATCCAATGCCCTTTATTCGCGAGTTCCATCAAGACAACCTCTACTCCTTCTTCACCTGGTCCCCATGTGTGTCGGGTGATATGGCCGGCACGATATGGCCTCTCTACTTTGGCTTTGGAAGGACATCCATTTCGTTTGACCCATCCGGCAAGAATGTTTGCCACTCCGCTGAAATTGACCACGTCGTCGCTTGTTCCATGCGTGTGGATGATGGGTACAGGGCGAGCACTGGTAAAGTTACCTCCCCACATAGGATAACCGCTTATAGGGGCAAATGCGGCTATCTTATCGGCTATCTTATTCATGGCGTGATAAGTAAACATACCACCCATCGAGAAACCCGACAGATAGACGCGGTTACGGTCAATGCTATACTTGTCGACCATCTCGTCTATAAGAGCAAGCATGAAGCGAATGTCACGGTCACCGGAGATGTCCCATCCCTTGTCAATACCGTTAGGAAAGACGGTGACAAACTTTGCCGTGTCAGCTATCGACTCTATCTGAAGCATTCCACGCTGATAGGCAGCATCCTGGTTCATTCCATGGCATGAAATCAGCAATGGACGGTCTGCACCTAAGTTCTTGGGGACATAGACCTGATAGTTCCTGCGAATATTATCAACAACTATATCCACCGCCATCATCGGCATTGAAAGATACAGTCCAAATAAAAGAATAGAAAGAAACCTCTTCATAGCTAAAATAAATACGGGCAGGCATACAATGAAATATGCCTACCCGTGAAACTAATTACAAGGAAATATTACTTCTTTAATACTTTCTCGGTCTCAATAGTACCATCGCTCATGTGCTTACGAACGATAACGACACCCTTCTTGCTATTGCTGATACGACGTCCACTCAGGTCGAAGAGTTCGATTGAACGAACATTTGCCGGACGAACGACATTACCGTCAATATCTGTGATTACCTCATCGTATGCCTTAGAATAGTCGAATCCTGTAGCAGGAGCACTCAGCAATACGCGAACATCATTGAAGAAGGTGTGAGAAGAAGGACCAGCATTTGCACCAATTGTCAGGATACCGTCGGTAACAACAACATTCTCAATAGTTGTGTTTGCAAATGGGAATGACTGACCGATACCGGGAACGTCAGCTGTCTGACCATTCTCACCCTCTGGAGTCTCAGAAGTCTTAGCGTAGATGTAGCTGTCAACCATGTTAGCCTCGTCCTCGTTCATACGCTCACCGAATCCGATCTTGATTGTATAAACACCAGCTGGCAAGTCAGTAATAGTCTGCTCAACGCGGTAGCTGCTACCCCATGTCTGGAACATGCAGTCCTCAGCAATCTCATCATTACCTTGTGGCTGACCCCATCCTACACTCAGACCAGGAGTTGGATAACCCTCAGGTGTAGTCCATCCAGGAACATTCTCTTCTGTGAAGTTCATGTTGTTCTGCTGCTTGTAGACGTTCGGGTTCTTAACGAATACTGTCATGTCATAAGAATCGGTATAAGTCTCGAGAGTAATCTCATCAACTTTCTCCTCGAAGAGAGTGTTAGATGGATTCTTCAACTGACCATACAATTCAACCTTCAGACGATTCTTGATTGCATCAGCAATTTCATCATCATCACCGAGTGTGTTGTTAGCTGCAACGATCAGAGCGTCGTCATCAGCTACGCCAAGGCTCTTCAGAGCTGCAATACCCAAGCGGATACGCTCAAAGAGTACTTTGTAACCAGTGTCAGATGTTCTGGACTCACCCTCTGTGAAGAGCAGACTTGCAGTATTAACTGCTGTCTGTAATTCTTCGATAGCAGTCTTCAATTCCTGATCATCCTTCAGCTGCTTGATAACGAGTACGACAACGTCCTTCTCTTCGTCTGTTTCGGGATCGTATACCTTCTCTGTGGTCTTTGTTGCATACTTGTCAACGAGCTGGATGAGGTGTGAATACAGACTTGTCTTATCAAACTTCTTACCTGCATTGTTGTCAACAATATCCTGAGCCTTCTGTGGCAGCGGATCGAAGGTGTCGCAAAGAGTGCGGTGATCCTTCATAGCCTGAGTAGCAGCGTCAAGGGCAGCTGCAGCATTGCGGTATGCAGAAGGAGCGGTGTAGTTAGGAGCCTCTTCCTCATACTTCTTGATCAGCTCATCAAGAGCGGTGTAAGCAGCACCATCGTAACGAGAGTCACTATTAGCATCGCGTGTAGACTTAGCATTCTCCAGTGCGGTGTTCAGAAGCTGAGTCTCTTCGATACCTACTACGTTAGGAATATACTTAACCTGCGGGTTAGCAAGGATAATTTCCATGTAAGCGGGATCGCCAGTCTCAGAACCAGATGAAGTCCAACGGAGAACATAGTTACCAGACTCTTCCGGAGTGAACTTGAATGAGTGCTTAGCGGCACCGTTAACGGCACCAGTGCTACCATTCACATTAGGAGTATTATCAACAACCTTTACGAATGCAACTTCGCCGGCTGGGTTGAAGATCTCGAAGCGTGTCTTGTTACCATTGTCTTTCCACATAGCTGTGGTGAAGCTGATGGTGTAACGCTTGCCACCTGTAAGAGCAAGTTCATGATCCAAAGTAGAACCGTACTCTACATAACCCTCACGGAAATAGAGTCCCTTGGTGAAGTCACCACCGGCACCGAAGTCGAACAGACGTGAACCAGAACCGTATGTGTTAGGATAATCGCGAACCTCCTGGCCGAAGATTACAGTATATCCTTCAGGAATACCACCATTAGATGTCTGAGCGAAGTAGTCAGGCAGCAGGTCAGCAGGAACATCGTTCGGATCATAAGTCACCTTACCGACATTAATAGTATAGATAGTGTCACCGAAGATCTCATCGCTTAAGCGCATTTCCGGGTAGATGTTTGTAATATGAATGGTGTATTCATCTGATGCAAGATCACCGGCACTTGTACGAGAAAGTGTAATCTCCTCTGCAAATCCATCAGCAGGAACGATGTCAAGCTTCTCGTTATTCAAGGTAGCCTTCAGGGCTGCACAGTCAACGACTTTATCGAATGTAACCTTGAACTCTCTGATGCTGTTAGGCAGGTTGAATGAACCGTCCTCAGGATCAGCCTTCGTTACGATAGGAGTAACATATACATAAGGATAACCGTCGTTATCCTCAATCTCGAAGTTGTTCGTAGCAATACCAGAGTAGTTGGCAACATCGCCACCAGGACCTGACAGATAAATCAGGTGGAATGCGGGATCGGTAGGATTGGTGAATGTAACCTCTACTAAATCGTTATCGTTCAGACCTTCCTCGAGGAAGACATAGAAACGACCATCATCGAAACCTTCAACTGAAGAGATAGCCTTAGGCTCACCATTCACAGTAACGGTCACGCAGTTGGTCGGGAACATCAAACGTCTCTTACCTGTAGCTTTAACCAATTCACCGATGTTGGTCTCGAAACCGAAGTCAATCAAGATGACATCATTGCTGAATTCAGATACGGTACCGTATTTGTAAACCTCGAACTTGATGTTATCAAAGAAGAAGTCGATATCGTTTGCTCTGTCCTTAGAAAGGTTGAATGCGATAGAGTGCATGGTGTTTTCGCCAGACTGCTGAGCTGTAATCTCACCCTCGACATTGTAAACCTGCCATTCTGTTGTGAAGTTCGGAGAACCGATCATCTCATAGTGAATGTAGTCACTCGGGTCACGGTGAGCCTGTGTGTCAGCAGAACCGTTCATGCTTGCACGATAAGCGAAAGAAACGCGATACTTTGTTCCTTCGGGAAGAGTTTCAGGTAGGTTGATCCAGAACTGAGCATCCCAGTCCTGAGCAGCACCGGCAGCAGAATGAACCATAATACCACGGCTACCGTCAACACCTACACCATCGGTAATAACTGATGGGAAGGGAGCACCTGCATTCTCCTTAGAATAGAAGCAAGAAACATCGTCACCTTCCAGGTCACCGTTGGTAATAAGGTCTGTCCATCCAACAACCTGAGCCTTACCTTCGCGCTCAAGTTCCATGCTGGTAACAGTAACATTTGCCCAGTTTGCACCTTTAATAGCATGTAAGTGAGCAAATCCCTTTTCTTTTACCATCAGTTTCAGGTCAACAATGAATGTTTCACCGTCCTGAGAGAAATATCTTGCTGACCAACCGTTTCTGGTATTGTCAATAAGGTGAGACTCAGCTTCGTTTTCATTCCACTGACCCTCGTCCATGTCACGGTTGAAAAGGAAACGTGGAGTTCCCTCTGTGCAAGTAACAATCAGTTTTGAATAGAGTGACAGGTCGGCATAGTTGATTACCTGGGAATCACCATAGGGCTGTCCCGTAGACTCGCCAATCACATAAGTACAATCTGCCGGTCCGGTCTTCTGTGCATCAGCACCCCAACCATCCCAAGCAAAGAACATGTCTGTTGTCAATGGAACACGTTCACCGGCAACAGCATTCACTGCACCAAGCATCAGAAATGCCAAGAATGCAAGAGCTTTGGTAAATCTTTTCATGTTTTACGTTTTTAGTTAATAAAAAAATAATTAAATGAAATTAATTCTGGTGCAAAGATAAACAAGTTTCAAAAATTATTCTTTGTGTCTTGTATCATAGACTTTTTTATTTGTATTTTCTTCATTTTCTCCCTTTTCATCGGAATAATCATCATACATGATTCTTGTCTGAAATTCCTTGGATATAATCGGATAATTTGATGGAATTATTGCTTTGTCTGGTAAAAAAACAATGATTTTATCGAACAAAGTCATGTGGGCGTACTGTTCTTCGCTCTCGACTTAGTGACCAGCCACACTCCGCTAAAGACTAACATCACAGCGATGGCATGGGTAATTTTCAACACACCGACGCCAATCACCAGCGAGGCGAAGACCGAAACAATGGGCTGAACATAATTATACACCGACACGACGGTGGGACGCAACGTACGCTGCCCTATCATCGACAGGATATAGCAAAGGAATGTACCCACGCAGACAACATATCCCACTTCCAGCCATGTCTTCACAGACAATCCGGCATCGACCGTCGCATACGCCTCGCTAAGTGTAAAGGGCAGCAACATCAGCGTAGCCCATGAAAATATGTACTTATTAATGGTGAAGACTTTATATCGCCTGATGAGCGGGTTATACAACGAGAGATAAAGAGCAAACGAGAACTGTGCAAAAAGACATAGCAGGTCGCCGCGAATGTCACCCACCTTGTCACTCACGTGTGCCGCCGATGTCAATATCAGCATCAAGGCACCCGAACA